>SWBY01004557.1_pt1 | contig 42365 bp, 26 predicted proteins | sample 4693071 | NCBI WGS metagenome assembly SWBY01 (sample SAMN10267273, study PRJNA491770) | bioreactor metagenome | isolation source: DHS bioreactor inoculated with marine methane seep sediment | place: Japan: Omine Ridge, Nankai Trough | collected 2006-05-06 | reverse complement strand
CCCCCGATGATCCGGTACAATGGTGACCTGATTCCCATCCGGTTCAGAACCCTTACTGCCAGCGAATCGCAAAGGTTTCTATTCGAGATATTAACCGATAAGCAGCGGGATCGGTTTGAACAGAATCAGGACATGGATTTTCCCTATGAAATTCCGGGCGCCGGCCGGTTTCGGGTGAACTATTTTATGGACAATCGCGGGGTTGGTGGTGTTTTCCGGATTATACCCGCACGGGTAAAGTCCATTGACGAACTGAAACTGCCTGATTCTTTGAAACGATTTGCATTTCTGGACAACGGTCTGATCCTGGTCACCGGTCCTTCCGGCAGTGGTAAAACCACGACCCTGGCCGCTATCATTCGGGAGTTGAACTACCGCCGGAAAAAACATGTCATAACCATTGAGGATCCCATAGAATATATCCATCCCAATGTTAAATGTATTATTTCGCAGCGTGAGGTCGGTTCTCACACTGAAAGCTTTCAGTCAGCGTTGAGATCAGCACTCAGGGAATCGCCGGATGTCATCCTGGTGGGTGAGCTTCGTGATGTGGAAACCATCTCACTGGCCATGACATGCGCCGAGACCGGCACACTGATATTCGGCACGCTGCATACCCAGTCCTGTGCAAAAACAATCGATCGGATTATTGATGCATTTCCCAAGGATGCCCAGGAGCAGGTCCGGACGATGTTATCCATTTCATTGAAAGGCGTCGTCGCTCAGCAACTGGTTAAAACTATCGATCGGACCGGACGGGCAGCGGCACTGGAAATTCTCATCGGTTCAACCGCACTGGGCAACATGATTCGTGAAGGAAAAACGTATCAGATCAATACGTTGATGCAAGCTCAGGATTCCGAAAAATCCGGTATGCAATCCATGGACTCTGCGTTGTTGCGCTTGCTGCTGAACGGTAAGATCAACGCTGAGGATGCCTACTCACATGCTTACGATAAGGCGAGTTTCCAGCAGTATCTGGAGAATGCATAGTGGATAAAAAGCTGATAAAATCAGCCAAAAAACTGTACAAATCAGGTGAATTTGCCAAAGCCGGGATTTTATTTGAGCGTGGCGGGGATCTTAATAAGGCGGTGGAAGCGTACGACAAATCCCGGCAGTACCTGGATGCCGCTCGGATCTCAAGTGAATTGGGCCGCGGTGAAGATATCGCCAAATACTATCTTCATGCAAAACGATACGATCTTCTGGCGGTTTTCTATGAGGATCGGAAAGATTATTTGCGAGCAGGACAGTATTTCAGCCGGTCCGGCGATTACAAAAACGCAGCTGAGATGTATGAGATCCAACTGAAAAAATATCCGGTGGTTCTGAATATAACCGGATCAAAAAAGGAGATGTCACCAGAACAGATCCGGGATATCCGGCTGGCGGCCTCACTTAATTCCAAAGCGGAAAATTATGAGCGTGCAGCCGAACTTTACGCCTCAATGGAAGCATTTGAAGAGGAAGCCAAGAATCTGAAGCTGCACAAAGATTTCCGATTGGCCGGTGAAGCGTATATTCGGGCCGGATTACCATCGGATGCAGGGCATTCGTTTGCTGAAGGAAATTTCTTCGAAGAGGCCGCTCAGAGTTTTATAAAAGCGGGTGATTTGAATCAGGCCGGAGAAAACTATTATCGCGGGGGTCACCTTCTTGAAGCTGGAGAACAATACGGTCAGGCCGGGGATTTCTTTTCGGCCTCTGATGTTTTCTCTGAAGCGGGCGAACTCGATAAAGCCATCAAAATCCTCACACGTTTTGATCCCGATTCCGGTGATTACCGCACAGCTGTAGAACGGATTACAAAAATCTCCCATAAAAAAGGCTATCTGTCACCACCTGCCAAACGATATCTGACAGCGTTTGTAGACAGCGTGGAATCCCAGGAACATCTGGCATTAGTTTATGATATTGCCATGCTGTTTCACCGATCGGAATATGGAGAAGAATCTCTGGCTTTCCAGGAAAAAATCGAGAAAATAAACCCGAACCGTCTTCTGGAACTACGAAAAACATACAAAAAAGCCTACGAAGATGACATTTCAACCACAGATTACGAAGCGATTCTTGAACAGGATTTTCAAGCATCCCGTGTCCGGGAAAAATATGAAAAACGCCAGGAACTGCTGGATGTAAAAAAGAAAGGGGAAACGGGTGAGGAGACAATCGCCCGGGACCTGGACGATACCATCAATTCCGGTGATAAAGCGAAAACGCCTGCCAGTTTTTTGCATATACAGGAAGGTCAGAAGTTTGGAGACCGTTACCTGATTCTTGAGCATTTGGGTTCTGGTGGTATGGGGAGCGTTTATAAATCACAGGATCTTGAACTGGATGAACTCGTGGCCATAAAAATATTGTCACAGCACCAGCAGATGGAGGAACAGTCAGTTGCCCGGTTTAAACAGGAGATCAAACTGGCTCGACAAATTGTCCATCCCAATGTCATCCGGATTTTTGATCTGGGCGAACAACATGGCATGAAATTTATCACCATGGAATACTTCCGGAGTGAACAGATCAAAGTGCTTATTTCTGAAAATACACCTTTCCAGACAGATGTCGGACTGGATATAGCGCTGCAGATATGTGCCGGACTGACTGCCGCGCATAAAAAAGGTATCATCCACCGGGATATCAAGAGCCAGAATATCATGGTGGACACGGATGGAAATGTGAAAATACTGGATTTTGGAATCGCCAAATCCGGTGAGGTGGGAGGGCTGACTACTGATGGCAGTGTCCTGGGAACACCCGAATACATCAGTCCTGAGGCGATCATGCAGAAATCTGTGGATGCCAGAAGTGATATTTATTCATTAGGTATTGTATTATTTGAAATGTTTACCGGATATGTACCCTTTAGCGGTGATAGTATTATGGGAATCATCCGTCAGCATCTTTACGATGATATCCCCGATCCACGCACTTTAAATGAAGATATTCCGGAAGATCTCGCGGAAATTATCCTCCAATGCCTGGAACGAGATCCTGACGATCGTTATTTTTCGGTGGCGGAATTGACGGCAGAGTTGAAGGCAATGAAGAGTATTGTTGGCAAAAGCCCCGGTAACACCGATGATACCCGGGTGACGAATTGAGACAACCGGTGTTGCGATGTGCTTAACTCTTTGATACATTTGTGCCGTGGCAAAGGCGCAGAACTTACTAAATAAGCAAGTTGGAAAATATCTGATCCTGAATGAGATCAGCCGTGGTGGTATGGGTATAATTTATCTGGGAAAACATGCCACTCTGAATCGATATGCCGCCGTGAAAATGTTGTTTCCCCATCTGGCAGGTGAGATTAACTTTGTCAAACGCTTTCGGGAAGAAACGAAAGCCATGGCAAAACTCAAACATCCCAATATCGTAGATCTTTATGATTATGTCGAGGCGTTCGATACCTATTTCATTATCATGGAGGTTGTTGTCGGTCGTTCCCTTGAATCCATGCTTAAAGAGAGCGGACCCATGGATGCGGAACCGGCAATCGATATTATTCGCCAGATATTGAAAGCGTTGGAATCCGCCCATGAAAAGGGTGTTTTGCACAGGGACGTCAAACCGTCGAATATCATGGTCAACGACCAGGGATTCGTTAAAGTACTGGATTTTGGTATTTCCAAGATCATTGGCGGTGAGAATCTGACGCAGACAGGATTTATGGTTGGTACCCCGCAATATATCAGCCCGGAACAGGCTCAGGGTGCTCAGGTGCTGGCCGCGTCAGATGTCTATTCTGCCGCTATTGTCCTCTACGAGATACTTGCGGGACAGCCGCCGTTTATTGCATCCACGCCGGTGGGTGTGATTATGTCACATATCAAGGACGCGCCCCCGAAACCCCGAAAAATCAATCCCAACATTCCCCCGCAACTGGAAAAAATTATCCTCAAAGGTTTGGAAAAGAAACCTGGAAAACGGTATGCCAGTGCCCGGGAGATGCTGGATGCACTGGATAATTTTAAACCGTCTCAAACAGGCGAGATTCCTATTCCCGAGGAATTTCTGAAAGATAGAAAAGAGGAAGATCTCGCCGTATCTGAGACTGTAATCGCCAGAAAACTTGAATCGGTTTCCACAACTCTCTTACCCAATACCCAGGATGATCAGGAAACCCGGATTATGCCGGAATCAAGTCAGGAAACGATACAGGCTCCGGAAGCGGATCTGGATTTCACAGCAGAACAGACTCCGATAAAAACATCCATCACTTTATCCAAGTGGCAGAAAATTTCACTGTTCAGCATTGGAATTCTGATGGTGGTGATGGGGAGTGTTCTCGGCGGCACGCAGAGCGGAAGAACACTGGTCGGTAATTCATGGAATTCCATGGTTTCAGTATTTTCAAAAGCTGAAACGGTTGAAGTTAAGATCGAAGCGTCACGTTTTGCCATTTCCGCGGATATTGCTTCAGATCGGCAAAGCATTTTGGGTATTAAATTTGTGAAATTAGCGGCGTGTACTTTCATGATGGGCGCCAAACCGGGCACCACCGGTTCTTTGGATGATTCACCGGATCATGAAGTCAGACTCGATTCATTTTTCATCAGTAAATATGAGATTACATATGGGCAGTACCAGATGTTTATTATGGATATGAATCGCTCATTGCCATCTTCCTGGCCTGAAAATACGGACCAATTTCAAAATAAACCTGTCACTTCGATTACCTGGGTGGAAGCCTATCTGTACTGTAAGTGGTTGAGCAGCAAAACCGGTTTGAAATTTCGTTTGCCCACAGAGGCTGAATGGGAACGTGCAGCATACAGCAGCGGAATTTATCCCTGGGGCGATCGGTACAAAAGCAAAATGGCCAACACCAGTGATTCCGGTCAGAACAGTCCGGTGGATGTCGGGACTTTTTCCGATGATCGATCTCTAGCCGGTGTCTGCGATATGGGAGGTAATGTGCGGGAGTGGATTCAGGATTATTACTCCATGTCCGTCTATGCAACCTCCAAAAATGACAATCCCAGCGGTCCTTCAACGGGCAGTAAACGCGTTCTTCGAGGTGGCTCCTTTAAACGAAACTACAAGGATGCCCGTGTGACGCGCCGTGACAGCCACAATCCTCATAAATCAGCTGATGATATCGGATTCCGGATTGTCCTGTCGGTCAACCGGTAGCTCAATAACATTTATTAAATTGTACCATTGAGATGAGACGGGAAGATGATTCCGATATGGATCAGCGTCGGCCTTTGGTATTCCGCTTTTTGACAACTTTTATATTGGAAGATACCCAGTTCTGTAACTCAGCACTACCAAGATATCCGGTTTCATAATTATAACCGCAGTTCTGACACCGGGGATCCCGTTTGGGAACCTGTGCCTGGCACATGGGACAGTTCTTGGTACCGGATTGGAGGATTTTAACGATATACACAATGATTGCGATGATCACGCCCAGAATACCCAGGTACGAGAACAGTGAGACCAGCCCTTTAAGATTTGAGCCGCTGCCTCCTTTCTGAGCGGATCCTCCGGTTTGCTTTATGGAGATACTGGCCGGGTCGATACCCCAAATACCCACCTTACGCTTCTTTGCATCTTTTACAATATTTTGAAACTCGGACTCTTTACGATGATGAAAAATCCCGGAGGGAATCTGTGCCAATCCCTCATCCAGAAGTATCTCATTGAGACATCGCCGATCCGGAAGATAAACATATCCATTTTGCCGACCCAGTGCATCCGGAGTATCCGAAACGAACTGAACATACACATTCTTTTCAGTTACCAGTCCGGAGGTTCTGGCCATTGCCAGATCTGCGAATATTCTCCGGTTGGGATTCATCTGGTCCACCCAGCCAAAATCAAACGGTTCGTAGCAATGAATTCCTGTAAGCGCTATCAGTTGATCATTATCGATTTTCAGCAGATCACCGGATATAACAGCTGAAATTGAATGGGATTCCAGAACGGGAGTAGGCGTAGGTATCACCTTTGGTGTACTGTCGTTGGTATTCTGAGCCAGAATGACTCCCAGTACCAGTGGTAAAATCAGAAATGCAATACAGAGGGTTCTCATAAAATTTACTTTTCCTGCACGTTCCGGGCATAGCATCATATTCAACACTCTATCCTAACGGCATTTACTGCAAAGCTCAAATAAATGTTCGCTTATTCAGAAGCGAATTCCCCAATTGATTTCACGACCAGTGCGTAAGATTTTCCGAATTGAGACGTAAATACGGTGAGAATATATCCTCCGGCATACTCCGGTTCACTCAGGGCGATGGTCAGATCCAACAGAGGAGAGCAGGCAAAAGCCGTTCCCGTGAGAGGATCGGAGAGTACTCTTTCCGGTATCTTTCCACAGAAAACATTTGTTAGAGCATGGTTCAATGTATCAAAGGGATCCAGTGCCGTCGCGCCTCCGCAAACACAGACAATATCATCCAGTGAAATTCCTGTTTCATCCAGGGTGTCCCTGATCAGTTCTGTCAAAAGATCAACCCGGTTATCACTGGACAGCAACTGCTGGGTATTCCAGTTTATCAACTCGCCCAAAATATGATCCGACCGGTCCCGGCAGTTCTCCAACGATTCCAGGGTGAGCACAACGGCGCCTTCCCCGAGGATCAAGCCGGGTGCAGACGGGTCTGATGAAATGTCACCGATTTCAAGAAGATCTTCCACAAGACGGAGATTAATCTCATCGACACCACCGATGGCGACGCAATCAGTGAGTGATTGATGTATGGCCAGGGTGCCGTAAATAAGGCTGTCCAGCCCTGCACCGGGGCCGGAACACAGGGTTGAGGAAAACCCTTTCAGCAGTAATGACCGGGAGACAATTCCACCGATGGAATTCAGCACAATGTACGGGAATTGGACCAGATTGGGAACGTGGAGTCCCTGTGTTGTGATGCTTTCGAGATGGGCTGCTTCACCGGCTCCCGGTCCATATGTCAGACCGAGAACACAGCCGATTTCCTGACAGGTTCGGGGGCGCAGGTGAATTCCGGCAGCCTGCAATGCTGTTTTGCATGCAATTGTTGCGAACCGCGAAGAATCATTCATGTTTTTCAATGGTAAACGGCGATCTGAACGAATCAGCGTATCGATATCACAAAGCCCCCCGGTTAATCCGGGAACAGAAGTTGTGAATCGGCGTATTTCCCGGATCCCCTGATCTCCGGATCGATAGGAATCACGGATCGCTTCCATGGATAATCCGATGGGTGAAACAGCACCGGTTCCCGTGATGAATACCCGTTTCGGAGCTGGTTGACGGTCACCGGCATTCTGTTCCGGTTTTTTTCGACTGATGATCAGGGAACAGTTGTTTCCGGCGAATGCGAAGCCGTTGGAGAGGACAACATCAGTTTTGCCGGTCCGGCACTCATTGGGAATATAATCAAGGTGACATCCGTCCCGTGGAGTGGTGAAATTCAATGTCGGGGGGAGGACTTCGTGGTGGAGAGCAAGAATTGAAGCGGTGGCTTCCAAAATACCCGCCGCGCCCAGTGTGTGTCCGAAGAAGGATTTTGTGGAGCTTACCGGTGGAATATCCTCCGGACCGAACACTTTGGAGATGGCTTTGGATTCAATTTTATCATTGGCCTGTGTACCGGTACCGTGGGCGTTGATATATCCGATATCCCCGGGCTGTAATCCGGCATCAGACAGTGCTCGGGTCATGGCCAGAATAGCACCTCGGGCAGAAGGATCCGGTGCTGTCGGATGATAGGCATCATTCCCCAGACCATACCCGCGAACATATCCGTAAATTCGTTGGTTCTCCCTGGCTGCTGAAGATTCAATAATCCAGGCGCCGGAACCTTCCCCGAGATTCAATCCGATGGGTAGACTGAAGGGTGCGCATGGATGATCGGATGTCGCTTTCAGAAGATCGAATCCGGCAAATGTTGATGGAGCGAAGGAATCCGAACCGATCACAAGAATATGATCCATCTTTCCCGATTGAATGAGGTCTCTGGCCATTCCCACAGCGTTGGTGCTGGCAGAACACGCGGTGACAACCGTTGTGACGAATCCTGTGATCCCGAACTCACGTGAAAGTAAATAGGCTGATTGATAATACCGCTTGGCATCAGATAACTCACGGGTTAATGACCCACCGGAAGGTTGTTTTCCAAAGATCTGAGTATAATGTTTCTCAATACTCAACATACCACCGGAACACGTGGCAAATATCAAACCAAACCTTCGGGAATTAAAACAATTCGTTTCCACGGCGGGATCAAATCCTGCATCGGCAAGAGCGGCGCGACCGGCCAGAAATGCCATGGCGGTATGCCTGTCCCAACGGCGAACGCGATCCGGACATGAAACCAGCAATTTTTCTAGATGACGCACGGGAGCATAATAGGAACATTTGAAAGGTGAGGTATCAAATTCCGAGATCTTTTCAATTCCGGATCGGGAATTTAAGATAGATGTCAGAAAAGTTTTCCTGTCATTTCCAATAGGGGAAATCAGGCCGATACCTGTGATCACCGGATCTGTTTTCATTGATGGAGAACCTCCAGTATCAGTACATAATTATACCCGGCAGAAGATGTGCCGAGAATCATAAAACGTCTGATTGATTTTCTCAGAAGATGACTTAACATTTCAAGCCCCTGCGGTGAAATCGCCAAAGCAAGTGTCAGGAGAGAAGACCCTGCTTCCAGAAAACCCGTGGCATGGGTCGTGGTGAGGGTTGGCGGGATATCACATTTAAAGATTTTCTTTAGAACAGATTTTTCACGAACCCTGTCAACATCCGTGGGGGATGCCGTGAGAATCAGATCGATTTCTTCAGCTGCGGTATTTCCCCGCTTCAGTGCAGTTGTTACAGCCGTCAGGATTCCCTGAGTATCATCCGGAGATCCCGAAAACATCCCCGCACTCATTGTTCTGTCTGATCCGAGTATTTCCACACGGGTGCCTTTAGCATACGCGGTCTGCTGATCATCAGAACTTAACAGTATTGCCGCAGCGCCTTCTCCAAGAATGATACCGGGTTTATTCTCTATAACATCGTAATCCACCCAGGGTGAGCGGATACGGGATTCATCCCCGCCACAAACCAGAAATCCTGCCCGATCATAATTAAAAAAATACTGCTGATAAATTTCATCGGAAGCGCATGCGACGATATTATCGCAATGATCCAGACGAATGGAATCTTCCGCCTGGATCAGTGCCGCCAGACCGGCTTGCGGTCCATTGGATAGAACGGAATTGAATCCGGTGAGATACAATTCCCGAGCGACGTAACCGGCGATGGAATTGGGAACGGAATACGAGAAACTTGCCAGATCCGGGACGTGTTCGGAGGAGCCCCAGATGGAATGCATGAGTTTTTCTTCTCCGGGACCCAGACATAATCCGGTGATAATGCCGGTTTTCCGGCCCTCCCGTTTTGAAATTCGCTGCCCGGCGGATTCGAGTGCCTGTTTAGTTGCGAGAAGCGCATACCGGCAGATACGTTGCAAGTTTGTCAATTTAGACCGGGGCGCCACTTTGCGCCAGTCAAGTTCCGGCACGAGTCCTGCGTACCGGGAGCGGCATTCTGCCGTGTTAAATCGCTGGACAGGTGCGATGGCGGTTTTATTATCAAACAATTGTCCCAGAATGGTATCCGGAGTGTGACCCAGGCCGCAAACTGCACTTGATCCGCGGATAAACACCCGCCTTGCCGCCGCGTCTGTCGTTGCTTTGCTGTGCACTTGCCCTGGGGTGTGTTCCCGGACCACGACAGCGGCATTATTACCGCCAAACGCCATATTGTTTTTCAGAAATACGCTAATTTTTTTATTCCTGATGTGGTTTGGTACATAATCAAGAGAACATCCGGGTCGGGGCTGATCAAAATTGAGAGTAGCCGGAATGAACCCGTTCTGCATACCGAATAGCGCTGCACTCATTTCCAAAATACCGGCTGCTCCCAGACAGTGACCGAAATATGATTTACTCGAACTGACAGGGACAGAATTTGTCTGGTCTGCCAGCAGTCGGGTGAATGCTCTGGTCTCAGATACATCATTGGCTTCCGTGCCCGTCCCGTGGGCACTGATATACTCAATGTCTGATACAGGAATACCACTCCGTTCCACCGCACGGGCCATGGCAGTATATGCTCCTCCACCCCGGGGGTCCGGTGATGTCGGATGATACGCATCAGAACTCAAAGAATAACCACAAACCTCTCCCAGAATATCCACGTTTCGAGCCACGGCATGTGATTCGGACTCAAGAATCCAGTATGCGGCGCCTTCCCCTAGCGTCATACCAATATTTTTTGATGAAAAGGGTGAACACTTTTCCGGGCACATGGCTTTGATTCCATTAAAACCTGCATAAGCCGTCAGGCAGAGCGCGTCAGCACCACCGGTCAGTACAATATCGGCACGGTCGGTTTGAATCAGGTCGAAAGCCATGCCCACGGCGGCTGTCGAAGATGAACACGCCGTGGTGACAACACTGACCGGTCCGCCAATTTCAAAGGTCGATGCCAGCGCCTGACCCATTGTGAAGTCACGAAGTAAATTGTATTGAGCCGGCGTGAACTTCGGTATTCTGTGACTGAGTATTGCATCATAAAGAATTTCCGATAGCCGGGCGCTTCCGTTGCAGGTGGCTGTTACAATACCAAAACGCCGGGAAAATCCGGATTTCAACGGTAGTCCGGCACGGATCAACGTTTGTTCGGCGGCAGCCAGTGCAAACAGCAGGTAAGGATCGTTCCACCGGGCGATAACCTCCGGATCAAGAAATTCCGCAGCATTGAAATTCCGGAGTTCCGCACCGAAAGACGAACGGAAGGCTTCCGTATTGAATATGGAAACCTTTCCAATTCCGGAAACACTATCTTTGAGGTTTTGGGTAAAAGTATCCGGATCAAGTCCCAGGGGACTTATGATTCCTGTTCCGGTGATCACGACTCTCTTTTGTTTCATCTGATTACTCCCGGCGCATTCAGAATGTCTACATTAATTAGATTACCGGTTGGGGTCAAGCTGAGGGAGTGACCTTATTCACGGTTTCAGGTAACGGCGTGCATAAAGCAACGCAGGCCACCGGAAAAAAAGGCTTAAACTCATCCGGGCGTGGGCCATGGATATCAGATAGTTGTCAGTAAACGGAAGAAAATGGGAAACCCGTTCATCCCCGGTAAAATATCTGATATTGACGGGAATACTGCGAACCGAAAACCCGCGATATAAAGCGTTTACCAGGATTTCCGCTTCAAAATCCATCCGGTAACATCGGCTTTTTAATCCTCTGAATAAGGCTGTGGGATATAATCGATATCCACACTGAGTATCCGGTGACGGGTAACCCAGTGTTTCGATGGAAAACCAGAGGTTGCTGAACCAGCGTCCGAACCGGGATGAACGCGGGACGGTATGGTCAAAAAAACGACCGCCGACAATCACGGATTCAGGATTTTCATTCATACAGGCCAAAAATGCGGGGATGTCAGCAGGATCCATCTGCTCATCGGCATCAATCTGAATAAAATGCGTGAACCCAAGCTTCAGTGCATGCCGGGCACCTGTCATGGCAGCGGCGCCTTTTCCCCGGTTCTTATCATGATGCAGAATGATCTGACCGGTTCGGTCTTTGATAACTTTTTCAGAACCATCCGTACTGCCGTCATTAATCAGAATGATATCCTGTACGTACTCATAAGTTTGTTCCGCCACCGAATCCACGGTAAGCCGGTTGTTGTAAAAGGGGATAATGATACAAACTTTATATGGGGATTCCGGTCTCATTACGATCTGCTCGATATGCCAGTTTACCACGGGAGGCTGTTCGCCTTCCGTTCTCAATCTGCCACGATGCCTGATTGTTGTCCATCAATGTGATTTCCACCTTTAACTGATCTCCCGGAGATATCGGTGCGGTGAATTTCACACGCGACAGACGGGTCAGCATCACGCTACTCTCGAGATGTCTGCCGATGAGAGATGTGACAAATCGGATTTGTGCAACCCCGGGCAGGATGGGCGCTCCGGGAAAATGTCCGGAAAAATAGATCAAATTTTCCGGGATGACCAAATTCGCGGTAATCCGGTTTCGGCGTGATGTCATTGATTTGATTTCCGGGTGTGATTTCAGAGGTTTCTCCTTCATAGCGTGTGAGTATTTCACGAGCAATAAAAGAAGTCAAAATCAAAAGAGAGTGTAACGTTAAAATCAACAAAAGAAATATCATCTCGAAAAAAACATGTCATCTCGATACAAAGTGAGAGATCTGCCACTCCATTGCTGTTTCTATTGAATTGTATCGGCACTCTGATACCATTCAATTGGCAGGAGGCGTTCGAGAGAAGGATGAGGTTTCAGAAAATGACAAAGAAAACACCCCTCTATATTTCAGGTATGGACTACTTCCTTCCGGATATGCGGATTTCTGCTGCGGAGTTGATATCACGTGACGGGGAAAGAGTTCGGGAGTTGCAGGGCCAGTTTAAATTCGTGAAGGGTTTTCAGGAGTTTACCGGTTTTGGAATTGACACTGTTCCTGTGAGTACCCGGGATTCCGGATTGACACTTGCTGTTACTGCCGCGAAGAAAGCGCTTAAGAGTGCGTCGGTGGCGCCGGAACAACTGGATTTGATCATTGATTATACAACGGTACCTTACCGGAGTGGTCCGCTGGGTCCGGTTGTCCAGGGTGAATTGAACGCTATGGGTGCACAGTGTCTGGGTCTCAATTCAGGCGGTTGTGCCTCCCTGCAGCTGGCCTTTCAAATCGCATCAAATTATTTTGGATCGGATTCGAGTGTAAATAATGCACTTCTCTTTGCCGGGGACTGTGTTCCCGGAAACAGTCGTGTCTGTTTTCCGCTGTCCATTCTGGGCGATGGTGGGAGCTCCGTGGTGATCTCCCGGAAAACCGGTGATTTGAAACTTATTGCCACTTCCGTGATCACCAACGGGAAACTGCACAAGACCGTTGGTCTTCCCGGTGTCCTGGATGAGCCAATTCCCGTGGATATTCCGGAATTTGAATCCCGGCTTCTGCCGGTACATTACAAGGCATGTTTCGATGTGATAACCGCTTCACTCCGGATTGCCGAACTGGATAAACAGGATATCTGCCATGTGATCTATCCCAATATGTCTGTTATGGACAGAGATGGCTTTAGCCGGGCATTCCGGGATCTGGGTGAAAAACTGGTGCCCGGTCCACTCAGGAGTGTCGGACATATTTTCGCCTCGGATATGATCATCAATTTATGCGAATTGCTCCGGTCGGGCTCCCCCGATTCCGGCGATTACATTCTCATGGTGAGTTCCGGTGCTGGATTTTACTGGAGTGCCAGCATCCTTCAGATGGTTTGATCAATACGGCACGGGGAGGAATGATGATTGCCAATCTGGCGGAATATCTAAACGTAAATGCTCAGCGTTTTCCTGACAAATCCGCCGTGATCAGCGGTGACCGGTCAATCACATACCGGCAGTTGGACCGGGATGTATCATGTGTTGCCGGATACCTCAGGAAAAAGGGAGTGGGTACCGGTGATCGTATCGGGATTTTAATGCCGAGATCCATACCTGCGGTAATTGCGATTTTTGGTGTTCTCCGTTCCGGAGCCGCATATGTTCCCATGGACATGGAGATGCCGGAGTCACGGAATCGGTATATTATTGAAAATTGCAATCTGAAGTTTATCCTCACTGAGGGTATTGCGACTTCCACCTTATCCGAGTGCGCCACACTAAATGATCTCCTGATTCCCGTTGAAATATGTCTTGAATCCGGAATAGTGTCCCGGGATACCCTGACGATTGAGGTTGATGATGAAGATATCGTATATATCCTTTATACATCCGGTTCAACAGGTGTTCCCAAAGGCGTGGCGGTATCCCGTAAAGCAGCCCTTGCATTTCTGGATTGGTCATTTGAAGAATTCAAGCTGAAACCAACTGATAATTTTGCCGGATTTGCGGCGTTCAATTTTGATCTCTCGGTGTTTGATCTTTTCAATGGTATTCGATCCGGCGGCACACTTCATCTGATCCCTCACACCCTGTGTATGCTGCCGAAAAAACTCGTCCGATATATTATTAAAAACAATATTACTGTGTGGTATTCCGTTCCCTGGGTTCTGACAAGCATGGTCCGATTCGGCCGTTTGGATCGGATCTCCCGGTTACCGCTCCGCCTGATCCTGTTCGCCGGTGAAATTTTTCCCATTAATGATTTAAAAACCCTGGTGTCCGCGATTCCGATTCCTGTCTGTTACAATCTGTTCGGTCCTACTGAAACAAACGTCTGCACCGCCTATCGCCTTCCGAAATCCCTGGAATCGTTTCAAGAACCGGTACCTATTGGATTTCCCGTTTCCGGGAACACCGCTTATGTTATCGATGATAATGGGGAGGTGATCACCGGGGATTCCCCGGGGGAATTGATCATCCAGGGTGACTCCGTGATGTCGGGCTACTGGAATGAATCTCAGATGACGGATTCTGCATTTCTCGATTATCTTCCCGGTGTTGGACCGGGTCGGTTTTACCGTACCGGTGACAGAGTATCTCAATGCATTGACGGTAATCTCAGATATCACGGCCGGTTGGACAGCATGATCAAGCGCCGGGGGTACCGCATTGAACCCGGTGAAATTGAGCATGCTGCCTGTGAACATGATTCAGTCAGTGACGCTGTTGTACTTCCGGAGGAATCGGAGCGGGGATTAATCCTGAATCTCATACTCAGTCCGGATCCCGGGATTTCACCTGTTGAGTTTAAAAATTTCCTTTCGCAAAAAATTGCACTATACATGGTACCGGATGATATTGTTTATTTGAAAATTTTACCCCGAAATTCCAATGGGAAAATCGATCGGAAAAAATTGAAGGAAGAATTAGCATGACCCGAAAAACAGATATCGGATCCCGGATTAAGGAATTTGTTATGACACAGTTCCTCCCGGATATGGATCCATCGGAGATAGATCTTGATTTCCCTGTAATGAGCAATGGCGTTGTTGATTCCGTGAGTATGCTCATGTTGATTAATCACCTGGAAGAGCTGTTTGATATTGAATTTGAAGCCCATGAAATAGACCGGGAAGGATTCGATACATTCAATCAGATGGCGGACCGTGTGCTGGAAAAGTTACAGGACCACGCGTAAACAGCATGAAAATTCTTCTGGTGGATGCAATTGGTCCCTGGCTTGCGCAGAATCCCGCCTTAAAAGATCTTGAACAGGTGGTACTCCCGGTGGGTCTGATGTCTCTGGCTTCATCCTTGAGTGCTGCTTTCGGTGATGCTGTGGAGACCCGGATTCATCATGCTGTGGTGGATGGTGGTGACCCGGACAATATACGACATGTGCTTCGTAAATTCAGACCGGATGTCCTGGGGGTTCGGGGTCTCCATATCTATCGTAAATTATTCTATGAAATTGCCGGTGTGGGTCAAGAAGAAGGTGTCCCGTTTATCGTTGCCGGCGGTCCTTACGTGACCTCGGATCCCGGCGCTGTCCTGGAAAATTCCGCGTTTCAGGCCGTGGTTTACGGTGAGGGGGAAATCACATTCCGTGAATTGATTGCTGCACTCATGAAGGGTGAGGCGTTTGATGGAATCTCCGGTATGGGTTACCGGACAGGTGACCAGGTGATTCTCAATCCGCCCCGGACTTTTATCGAGGATCTCGATACCCTGCCGGATGCGGATTACAGCACTATCGACCTTGCCCGGTACGATGCCTTCATGACATATGGCTATAATCGCCGTCGTCAGGGCGTTATCCTGTCATCCCGGGGCTGCCCTTATAAATGTGTATACTGCCATACGATTTTTGGCCGCACATTCAGGATGAGAAGTGCTGAACGCGTCGTCGCGGAAATTGAGCGTCTTAACCGGGATTACGATATCTCGGATTTCTATTTTGTTGATGATAATTTCAATATGGACATTCCCCGGGTGGAACGATTCTGTGATCTTATGGAGGAACGGAATCTCAACGTTCGTCTGTATTTTACCAACGGGGTTCGAGGGGACCTGCTTACCCCGGATCTGATTGACCGATTGATCTCCGTGGGAACGATATGGATCACCTTTGCCGTGGAAACAGCGTCGACACGGATACAAAAACTGATCAAAAAATACAACAACCTTGATAAATTGCGAAAAAATATTCAGCATGCATGTCATCGGGACATCATGGTGTCCGCATGTTTCATGGTGGGATTCCCCTCGGAAACCTTCGAAGAAGCCTCCGCCACCATCGAATATATCAACTCATTCGAGAAACTTGTGCTGCCCCTGTTTTTTTCAGTGAAATACTACCCGGACACGGAAATATTTCAGATGGCTCTGGATGATGGATTTGACTTGAAACAGTCTGACAATGCCTATGATGAAACATACCATGATATTTCCCACAGTGGGACACCCACTATCCCGTCCCGTGAATTTCAGAAACTCTATTTCCGTTTCCTGAAAGATTGTTTTCTCTCTCGGACCCGCCTGGAAAATGCGCTGCGTGTACAGGAGAAGTTCTTAAGTAATCAGGAGATTCTGGACATGTACAGCCTTTTCTTTCGGCGTCGTATTAAGGATCTGGACAGGGATGTGTTGCGATTTGCCACGAAACGGTCATGAATTCTGATAAATTCTTACCGGTTCAAACTTGACTTTACATCGTGAACCGTCATAATAATTTATAGAAGTTTTTGGAGGTCGTTAAATACGGCAAACGTTATTACAGGAGAGGAAGATATGATCAATTTTAAATCCATTATTTTTTGTGCACTGATTGGGATGTTCCTGACCGGAGCAGTTTATGCAGATCCGCCACCGACGTACACGGCGTACGATTTGCAGACCTACAACGGTGTTCATGAGGGCGATCGCGTCCGGTTCATTGGTGTGGTGAGTGTTGAGAGTGCCCGGTACGGGTATTCTGTAACTGTTGGTTGTGATGAGAGTCCTGTTGATCCATCGGGCGAATACAATGGTATTGCCATTTATGACATCGATCAGAGATTGGCTGCGGAACGCGGTGATTTGGTGGATGTTGTCGGTATTCTCACGGAATACTATGACAAGACAGAGATTGTCTGTTCCGACGAAACGGAATTCCCGCCGGTGGTGATAGGGACTGGTTCAATACCGGGTCCATTCGATATTTCCTGCACCCAGGCAGATTCAGAACCATATGAAAGCGTTCTGATCAGATTGACGGAAGTTGAAGTGCTCACCAATCCGGATCAGTATGGCGCTATCGCCATTACATGTGGGGATGAAGGTCATGAGTTCACCTTGCTTCTTCGGCTGATTGATCCGCCCCCGGCTATCGGCTATGTATATGCCACGCTGACCGGTGACGATGATTACCATTTCGGTGAGTTCAAAATCCGACCTCGGGATGAAGGTGACTGGGGGGATGACCCGGTTCCGACACCCACCGGCGGACCCAATCCCACACCAACGCCCACCGGCGGTCCGACGTGTTCACCTTCCATGACCCTGGAGTTCAACGGGTTTGACTCGGGTCACTGTTTCAGTGAGGGTGAAAATTTCCATCCCCTGTTCAAAATCACCAACGAATGCCCTGCTGACTGGCAGGTCGATTTCTATCTCGTACTCCAGGTTGCAAATGCCTATTTCTTCTATCCTCACTGGAGCGAGGATTGGGACCATGGTGAAGCCAGTGTCCGATCCGAAGGTTATGTGGAAGGCGATGTGCTGCCTGCATTTAACTGGCCCTCAATCGATGGACATTTTAACGGTCTGAGATTTTTTGGCGTCATGACAGTGCCTGAAGTCACTGATGCGAATATTGGGAATGTCCCGATTCTTGATTTCTGCTATTAAACTGAAAGGAATTTCCTTCCTTTCGGATTGAAAACTGATTGAAAAAAAACTCCGGTTAGTAGCCGGAGTTTTTTTTTAAAAACGCATGTGAGTCATATTTTACAGAATTACTTCAGGAAGTAACCGGGCTGATTGCTGCTTTGAATGCGTATAACAGTTGACAGATCCTTCATTTAGTTGAATAATACGATTATGGAATTTTTAAATATTGCAGGAGGAGGAACATTAAAATGATGAAAAAGGGATTATTCTCAAATCAGTTTCTGTGGACGGTTCTCGTCGTGTTCGGAATCATGAGTGCTGTTGGTGTCCAGGCTGTGGATATCAAGGGGAGCATTACAGGAACCGTTACGGACAAGGATTCCGCTGTTATCGCGGGAGCTGAAATTACGATGTTGAATCTGGATACCGGATATCATCAAACGATTACGACTCATGAAAACGGAAAATTCCGTGCACGTCTGCTGCCTCTGGGTCCTTACCAGGTCACTGTGTTTTCCACCGGTATGGCCGTGTATCAGCGGGAAGGTATCACACTGACACTGGGTGATGTGGTGACTCTGAACGTACAGCTTCAGCCCATTACATTTGAAGAAACCATTACGGTTTCAGCTGAGGCGCCCATTGTTGAGGTGAGTAATGTTGACAGTGGCAGCAAAGTAAACGAAAAAGCCCTGGCAACGTTGCCGCTTAATGGCCGTCGTTTTGAAGATCACCTTCTATTGACCGCCGGTGCTGTTGCTGATGATTACCACATCAAAATCAATGGACAGCGAGGCGTCAATAATAATCTCATGATGGACGGCGCCGATAATAATTCCGGTTTCTTTTCCGAACAACGCGGTGGAACACGACCACCCTACACGTTCAGTCAGGAAGCGGTAAAAGAGTTTGAAGTTCTGAGTAATGCATACAGTGCTGAATTTGGGCGCGCCGGCGGTGCTATTCTCAATGCCGTAACAAAATCCGGTACTAATACATATAGAGGAAGCCTTTTCTACTACTATCGCGATGACAGTATGGTGGAAAAAAATGCACTGGGGTGGGATTATCCGGATTTCGAACAGCATCAGTTCGGTGGAACCCTGGGTGGTCCCATCATCAAGGATAAACTGTTTTTCTTCGTCGCCTACGACGGCCAACTCAAGGAACAGCCCATCTTTGCCAATGTGGATGAATATTTCAGTCCGGAAGGTGATGAGAGCGGTCACAGTTGGTTTGACGATGATCCTGAAAATGCCGCCAAATACGATTTTTGGGGAAATTATGGCCACGATTACATTCAGACCCATGATATGAATGTTCTCCTGACCAAAATTGACTGGATTGTTAATTCGAATCATCACGTCACACTGCGGAATAACTATTCCCGGTATATTTCAGAAAATGGCACAACCACATCCGGTGTGGAAGCGTATAATGGATATGAAAGAACCTATTCTTCATCGTGGGTGGTGTCACTGACTTCATTGATCAACGAAAATATGTATAATGAAGCGCGGTTTCAGTATGCACATGAAGACCGACCACGGGAACCCAATGATGATACATATCCGGAGACACGTATCAGGGGTCGGTACTCACTTTATTACGGTCAAAAAACCTATCTGCCTTCGATTGTGGATGAAACACGGTATCAGCTTACCGATGCGTTCACCTGGATCATGAATGAGCACGAAATGAAGTTTGGTTTCGATTTAAATAAACTTGAAATCGATAACACATTCCTCAGGTATGGCGGCGGATCATACGAGTTTTCCGACATCTCGGATTTCCCGGACAGTCCTGCCACGTATATTCAGGCCTGGGACCGGACAGGTGCAGACGGAACTGTCCCCATGGACACGTATGATTATGCGCTTTATGTCCAGGATGACTGGCAGCCCAATGATCAGTTTACTTTCAATTTCGGTCTTCGATATGATTATCAGATCCACCCGAACCCGGATATGCCCAATCCCAATTGCCGGATACTGCCCCCGGGTATCGAAGCCGATGATCCCGGCGCCGAGGATCATTACTATAATCCCACCGAGACCATTGTAGAGGATGACGACAATATCGGTCCCCGGCTGGCCATGGCCTGGTCGCCCTTTAGTGATGCCAAGACTGTTGTCCGTGCCGGATGGGGTATTTTTTACTCCCGGACACCCACCATTCTTGTTGCCCAGGCAATGTCAAATAACGGTTATCGTCTGGTAACAATGTCGTTCTATCCCTCACATCCGGATTTTCCGGACTATCCCAACCGGATTCCGGATCTTCCGGCAGAAGAAGATATCGTACCGGACATTTATGTGTTCGCTCCCGATTTTGAAAACCCGGAAACCAATCGCGCCAGTCTTGCCATTGAACATGAAGTACTGGAAGATTTCAGTGTTACTTTGGAATACATCTATGCGCACACCACGAATCTGGAACGGCAGTTTGACATAAACTTGAAACCGCCTGAATACGATGAAGGAAACGGACGCATGATGTACAGCCGGGTGAAACGGAGCAGTGATTTTGGTAAAATCCTCCAGTTCACCTCTGATGGTGAATCCAAATATCATGCCGTTACTGTTAAGTTCAACAAACGGTTCAGCCACAATTATCAGTTTATGGGCAGTTACACATGGTCACAAAGTAAGGATAATAACTCCAATGAAGCCTCAACGAACCTCTACGGTTATGATTATCCCGAAAACATGTATGATCTCGATGCCGAATGGGGATTCAGCTCATATGATATCGAACACAACTTCGTCGCCAGTGGCACCTATGAATTCGATGAATTACTGAAATTGCCGGAATGGTTCAGCCTGAGCATGTCCGGTATTTTCAACTGGCGTTCCGGAAAACCCTGGAGTGCTGAAGCCAATGGTGATGTGAACAGAGATGGTTATTCCAATAACGATCGTCCCACATATTGGGATGAAGATTCACAGTCATGGGTACATCTTGATCGGAACACTTATCGGCACCCCGCATACAAAAATTTCGATATGCGGCTGACAACAGGATTCAACTTTGGCGATATTAAAACGGAACTACTTCTCGAAGCATTCAATGTGTTTAACTGGGATAACTGGTCTGTTGGATACGATAATATGGACTTCAACGAAGCCAATCCTCCCGGACAGGATTTCGGGAAAGAAGATTATCCCGGCCGCGCCCGGCAGTATCAGGTTGGCTTGAGAGTTAAGTTCTAAGCCAATCGAGTAATGAATGATTCAGGCGCCGGCTTTGCCGGCGCCTTTTTTTTGAGGAGATTTTCCATGAAAACGGATTTGAAAGACCGGGGAATTCTGGCCCTTTCCGGCGGACTGGATTCATGTGTGTGCGCCGCTATTGCCTCCCAGAATTACACGCTGTCGGCCCTGCATGTTTCCTATGGTCAGCGAACAGAAGTAAGGGAGGTCCAATCGTTTCATGCCATTTGTGATCATTACGGAATCAGTGATCGCCTGATCATGGATATGCGACACCTGGTCGAAATTGGCGGTTCCAGTCTGACAGATCGGGATGAACCGGTCCCGGTGGATGGAATTGAGAACGGCGTGGTTCCATCCACTTATGTACCGTTCCGAAATGCTAATATTCTCAGCGCAGCGGTATCCTGGGCGGAAGTTCTGGGTGCAACCCGTATATTTATCGGCGTTAATGAAATGGATAGCTCCGGATACCCGGACTGCACACAGGAATTTATCCGCAGGTTTAATGCCGCTGTGGACGCGGGTACACGGCCGGAAACCCGGATTGAGATAACGGCGCCTCTCATGGAGATGGGGAAAAGGGAAATTGTCATTGCAGGAACCCATCTGAATGCGCCTTTTGAAAAATCATGGTCCTGTTATACCGGTGCTGAAACAGCCTGTAGTGTGTGTGATTCATGCCGGCTTCGGTTGAAAGGCTTTCTGGACGCCGGGATAAAAGATCCTCTGCCATATGAGAAGTAATTCTGGTATGATCCCTCCCATTGGATCGTTTTTGAATCCTCGGAATGCGGGGAAAGGAGAACCGAATATGAGAGTATCAGTACCGGTAATTATCCTGGGTATCTCAGCCGTCCTGATGAGTTGTTTCTGTTTCCCTGTATCCGCTGATTTTTCCTATGGCGCGCGAGCTGCTGCCATGGGGGGCGCTTATGTGGCTCTGGCGGATGATGCTTCGGGGGTCTATTGGAATCCTGCCGCCGCCGCCATGATTCTGGACTGGTCAGTGGGACTGGAATACGGGTCTGAACTTGAGGTTGCGGAGGATGTTCAGAATACCCTTGATATTTTTGCCGGTATGTCTCCCGGTGATATGCCTGAGGAAGATCTTGCAGCGTTTCTTAAAAATGTTGACGGTTTTTCGTGGATGGCCCGTGGTGGTGACCGGATGGGGTTTGCCATCGCCAATATGAAAACTTCCCTGACAATCAACGGATATCAGGTTTATTATGTGGAACCGGAAGTCGATGAGGATGTCCCGGGAGACTCCATGTGGCGGTTTACCGGAATTGATGTCCAGGAATATGGTATCAATTATGCCTGGATGAACCCGGAACGAACGTTCTCAATGGGTTTAAACGCAAAATACATCGATTTAAAAGGCTATAACGGGACAGCCGGTATGTGGGATCTGGATTCATATGATGCCGGTGATATGGTGGATTACGTGGAAAACGGATCCATCACCAATGAATCCGACTGGGGTGTGGATGTCGGTCTGCTGTTTTTTTACGCACAAAGCCGGTTTGGTATCACCGGAAAGAATCTGAATTCATACTCGTTGAAGTTTGAGGATGGTACGGAATTCAAGATCAAACCCGAATATCGGGTTGGATATGCTTATATGCCCACCAACCGATTTACGTATTCACTGGATTACTCTTTCAACAAAAACCGGACGCCTCTGGGAGAATCTCTGGACGGATCCGAGGTTGCCATGGGGTTTGAAGGCATATTTGGTGAGTCGCGATGGTTGATATTGCGGGGTGGTGCTTCAATGGAAGTCAGTGGCGATACTCCCCTTCTGTTCAGTGGCGGAATGGGATTGAAGTTTACCAATGTGATATTTGATTTTGCTTATGTCACCGACGCGGATCAGGATTCCGAAAAATTATGGGGTGGTATCCGCATTTTCTTCAAGCAAACCCGGGGTCGGCGTTAATCCCTTTTTGCGCAGTATTTTCAATAATTCTCTCAGGCGTCTGTCCCGGGGATACTCCAGTAGTGTCCGTACGCAACGGTCCATGGCATCCTGAAGTGAACCGCAGGCTGCCAACGCTTCTATCCGGGCGGTGATGACTTTCCGGTCGTCTGAACGGTGAGATAACTTCTCGAGAATCTTTAAACCCTCTTCGGGTCTCCCGGATCGCACCAGACAGTTGGCCAGTTTGATATGTACGGCATCGGAACGGGGTCGGGCAGCCAGCACCGATTCCAGGTGAGAGATGGCTTCCGAAAAACGGGATTGACGGATATACAATGTTCCCAGTTTATCATGAAATTCAGTTTTATCAGGGAAACTGGGCAGTTTGAGGATCATTTTCAACTGTTTGATGGCATCGTCTGCTTCGAGTTGATCAATTTTTCGCAACAGTTTGATTCGATGGTAATCCGGATCGTCCCCTTTCAGATCAGTGATAATTCTGCGAATGACGGCAGCCTGATCCGGATCACCGGTACCGGTATATGCCAGAACCAGAAGTTCCAGCAGATCCGTATCATCAGACCGGGCTTCTCTCGCCCGTTCCAGAACCGGCAGCGCAGCATCATATTCGGAATTTTCAACATGCATGGAACCAAGGCGCTTTGCCGTGTAGATGTGTTCCGGATGGTGGGTATGGGCTTCTTTAAAATATTCCATGGCGCGCACCATCTGTCCCTTGCGATGACTGATATCACCCAGTGTGGTGAGTGCGAGGCACGAGCCCGGATTCAGTTTCAGACTTTTCCGTGCATAAGATTCCGCTTCATCATAATGGGTGATCATATAGTGAAAATGTGCGAGAGAAGCATAATACCGGTGGGATCGGTGCGAATTATCATGTGAGTCAAGATACTCCGCCGCCCGACCATGAAGACCGTCTCCTGACAATTTCCAGGCACTCTCTAAAATCTCTTTTTCAGGTGAATCCGGAGTCATTCTTCAGATTTATTTAAAAAAATCCGGGACACAAAGAAGAAGTGCTCCCATGAGTGCGGTGATCAGACCGATTGGTGCACTGATTGATCCGATTATATTCCATGGTTTTCGTGCTTCGTAAGACGCCCGGAACCCCCAGAATAACAAACTGATCCCGATGATAATGGTGATGAAATGCCAGTAATTCAATCCAACCTCCTGAACGATTCCAACCTGTTCCCGGGCAGAGTGCCGGGATTACCCGAATAGTGCCATATAAGTGTGCGCTGGATTTTTCAGCCTGTCAAGTCCGGATGATCGTGTAAAAACATGGACTTACTTGATTTTCAACACATAACCCAATAGTTATTGGGGGATATTGGAAACGTGATTTATACTGGAGACAGCGATGGGAGGCAAGATGAAGAAAGAAGTGCGGCAGCAATACGAGCAACTCGTCCGGCGAATGGAAAACGAAAAAATCGAGATGATTGATCTTAAGTTTGTGGATCTCTCCGGGAAATTTCGACATCTGACATTGCCAAGAAGCTCAGTCGATGAATCTTTGCTGACGGATGGGATCGGGTTTGACGGTTCCAGTGTTGGTTTCAAAAGCGTTAAAAGTGGCGATATGTGTCTTATTCCCGATCTGGATACGGTATTCCTGGATCCGTTCTGGGACCGTCCGACAATGAGCATGTTCTGTAATATTGTTGAGGCGGACACCCGGGAAGAGTTCATCGGTGATCCCCGGTCCATGGCGATCCGTGCAGTATCTTATGTGCGTGAACTGGGATTGGCGGAGGATGTCCAGATACTCCCGGAATTCGAATTCAATATCCTGGATACCATCGGTTACCGAAACACACCTCATGAAAGTTATTTCAAGATTACTTCCCGGGAATCACAAAAGGGTTCCGGTGAATCAGGCGGGCCACAGCCGGGATTCTGGATCCCGTTCCAGGACGGTTATCACTCGGCCGCTCCCGGTGACACGTTCCGGAACATACGGGCGGAAATCGTCCAGCTTGCGGAAAAAACAGGCATCGATGTCCGGTATCATCATCATGAGGTTGGTGCTACGGGTCAGCAGGAAATTGAGTTGTCCCTGACACCCATGGTGCGTGCCTGCGATCATTCCATGCTCATGAAATATTTCATCCGCAATGTGGTGGTGTCTCACGGTCTTACCGCCACCTTCATGCCCAAACCTGTTGCCGGGGAAGCCGGTAATGGCATGCATATGCATATTCGTCTTCACGGGAAAAAGAATGCAGCCATATTTTATGATGACGCAGATGCTCTGGGTCTGTCTGAAAAAGCTTACTGTTTTATCGGTGGTATTATCCATCACGGCCGGTCGCTGGCGGCGTTCACCAACCCCAGTATCAATTCATACCGGAGATTGATTAAAGGGTTTGAAGCACCGACTTCACTGTATTTCTCACTGGGCAGCCGGAATGCGGCCATCCGTATTCCCAAATATGCCACGACACCGGAGAATAAACGGTTTGAACTGCGCTCACCTGATGCCACATGCAATATTTATTTTGCCACGGCTGCTATTCTCATGGCCGGTATCGACGGCATACAGAAGGGTATCCATGCACGGGATCAGGGATGGGGACCATTCAAAGATCTGAGTGAAATGTCGAAAAGAGTACAGCGACGGATTCCTGAACTGCCGGATACCCTGGATGATGCACTCCTGGCCCTGCAGAAAGATCATGATTATCTGACTAAGGGAAATGTGTTTACTCAGACACTCATCGACGGATGGATCAAAACGAAGTTTGAACGGGAGATTATTCCGCTGCGGCAGCACCCCACACCGCTGGAATTTGCGCTCTATTACAGCTGTTGATTAAAATGCCGGAAACGCCGTTAACATCAATCATCATCCTGGCATTCAACGGGATGAAACATCTTCCTGAATGCCTGGAGACCGTTACTGATCAATCGTCACCAGATAATGAAATCATCGTTGTGGATAATGGATCCACAGATGGATCTCCTGACTGGGTGGCGGAATGTTATCCCGGTGTCCGGTTGATCCGGTCCCGGAAAAATCGCGGGTATTGCGGCGGAATGAACCTCGGCATTCAACATGCCACAGGCAGATATGTCTTTCTCCTCAACCAGGATATTGCCCTGGATCCCCGGTGTGTTTCAGAGATGGAACAGGCCATGAATGACGCGCCGGAGAATACTTTGGGGGGATTTCCAAAGGTTCTTTTTTACGATATGCCGGATTTCATCAATTCATTTGGTGTGAACTGGTACGAAAACTGCCACTGGCGTGATGCCCGAGTGGGATTGCCGGATCTGGGTCAGTATAAATCACCGGAATTTGTGTTCGGATCGATTTTTCCGGCGGTGATGTTCAAGCGGCGGGGGTTTCTGGAGATTGGTGGATTTGACCCGGTGTTCTGGTCCTACTGCGAGGATTTTGATATCTGCTACCGGGCAAATATTCTGGGGTTCCGGCTACTGGCGATACCCGGCGCGGTGATGAAACACAAATACCGGGCATCATCCAAAGATAAAAGTGATCCCCTCTGGTCCCGGTACTGGTTTGTCAGAAACTACCTGCTGGTCTTCCTGAAAAACTATGAATGGAAGAATCTGGTAAAATACCGGTACATAATATCCATGCGGTACATGGGACACGCTTTCCGGCAGGCATGGCAGGCGCGCCGGAGACGGGAAGTTCTGACCTACCTGAAAGTCATGTTCTCACTGCTGATCAATTCACCCCGGATTATCCGGAACAGACGCTGGATTCAGAAAAATCGAAAGCTGCCGGATGAAGCCGTCTGGAAAATCGGTCTGGTGGAGGAGTTCAATATCTATCACGTCGATGGAAATATTGTATTGTCTCTGAATGCCATGAGAGCGGCGCTGGATGGGGAAGAATATACCTATCCCATTCATGACCGGGAGTATCGGTCGGTTTAGTTAGAGGGAATCCGAAAAGTCTCCAGGCTGTCAATACATCATGTAAAAAGCCTTTTTGATGTCATACACACGGAACAGTGATTTTTGAAGTTTTGGCACCTCTTACTTCAAAAATATAAAATCCCTGTTCCTTATTCGTAAATCATTCGAGCCTGGATTCGAAATAAACTAAATTTCTCCCCAAAATTTCTGTCTGTTGAGTACCGTTGAATCGTGATAGAATGCACCGACTGTAATTAAGGAGACAAGAATAATGACCGAAATGTACGAGAAACTGGGCGCATTTTATCTGGGTAAAGAATTCGATCAGGATCTTCAGGAGAAGCAGGAGAATTTTGTCCTGTACGATTCTAAAGATCTCAATACTCATGCCGTGATTATCGGTATGACCGGCAGCGGGAAAACCGGGCTGGGAATCGGACTTCTTGAAGAGGCGCTCATCGACAGTATTCCCATCATTGCCATCGATCCCAAAGGCGATCTGTCCAACCTGCTGTTGACGTTCCCGGATCTTGTACCCGGGGATTTCCTGCCCTGGATCAATCAGCAGGATGCCACAAACCGTGGTCAGACACCGGAAGAGTTCGCGGCGGATCAGGCGGATCTCTGGCGGAAAGGGCTCGCCGGCTGGGGCCAGGATCCCGAACGTATCAAGCGGCTCAAGGATGCGGCGGATTTCACCGTGTATACACCGGGGAGCAGCGCCGGTTGCCCCGTGAGTGTGCTTCGGAAGTTTGCTCCACCTGCACCCGGTATCCGGGATGACGGCGATCTCTTCCGGGAACGGATTCAGACATCCGCCACCGGTCTGCTGGCGCTTCTGGGGATTGACGCGGATCCCATTGCCAGCCGGGAACATATTCTTCTGTCGAATATTTTTGAATCCGCCTGGTCACAGGGTAAGGCCCTTGATCTTCCGGGATTAATCGGAGCCATTCAGAAACCCCCGTTCACACGGATCGGCGTGATGGATCTGGATATGTTTTATCCCGCTTCGGACCGGTTTAAACTGGCAATGCGCCTGAATAACCTTCTGGCAGCTCCGGGATTTGATGCCTGGCTGGAAGGCGATCCTCTGGATATCGGCAAAATGCTGTTTACCGATAAGGGCCGGCCCCGGGCATCGATTTTTTCCATCAGTCACCTTCCCGATGAAGCCAGAATGTTCTTTGTGACCATGCTCCTCAATGAAATTCTCTCCTGGATGCGGACACAATCAGGCACGTCCAGCCTACGGGCAGTACTGTATATGGATGAGATTTTCGGGTATTTCCCGCCGGTAAAGAATCCGCCGTCCAAAGCGCCGTTACTGACCCTTCTGAAACAGGCACGGGCGTTCGGGCTCGGGGTCGTGTTGTCCACTCAAAATCCGGTTGATCTCGATTACAAAGGGCTTTCCAATACCGGGACCTGGTTTATCGGCAGGCTTCAGACGGAGCGGGACAAAGACCGTGTTCTGGCGGGACTGGAAGGCGTTCAGGCCGGGGGAGAGGCATTTGATCGGGGTCGTATGGAATCCATTCTGGCCGGTCTGGGTAAGCGGGTGTTCCTGCTTCATAATGTCCATGAATCCGCACCCATCATTTTTCAGACCCGATGGGTGATGTCCTATCTGCGAGGTCCCATGACCCGGGACCAGATCAAGACTCTCATGGCTGACCGGAAAGCGGTTATCGCCGGTCCGGCTACATCGGTTTCCGGGGCAACATCCGTGGCCGGTCCAAAAACGGCTGCCGGAGCGCCTGAACTGCCTTCGGGTCCGCCTACCCTGCCCGCATCTATTGAAACCCATTTTATCCGTGGAACCGGCGCTGGACAGGAACTGACCTATTATCCGGGTTTAATGGGCCGTGTGGATATCAACTATTTCAGTGCTACTCACAAAGTGGATGTCTCCCGTACAGTTACCCAACTGGTGGAGTTTGATGACAGCCCCATAGTTGTTGACTGGGACAACTGTTCCGATGCTGAGATTGAAATCGATTCCGTTGAACCCGAACCGCTTCCCGGCGGATCATTTTCAGAGCTTCATGCAAAAGCCAAATCAGCAGCATCCTATCGAAAATGGAACAAGGATTACATGCGGTGGGTCCGGCTGAATAAACCGCTGGTACTTTTTAAATCACAAAAATACAAATTGACCAGTGAACCCGAGGAAACCGAAGGTGCGTTCCGGGCACGGGTCGCTCAAAAAGTAAGGGAAAACAGAGATCTGGCAGCGGAAAAACTCAGACGGAAATACAGCAGTCGATTCACAACCCTTCAGGACAGACTCATGCGGGCGGAACAGAGCATTGCCAAAGAACAGGAACAGGCCAAATCCGTAAACTTGCAGACAGCACTCTCTTTCGGGACCGCTATCCTGGGCGCTTTCCTGGGGAAAAAGAAAATCAGTTCCGGATCCGTATCCCGGATGGGCAGCGCATTCAAAAAGGCGACCCGGGGTAAAAAAGAGAAGATGGATGTTGTCCGGGCCCGGGAAAAAGCAGAATCCGTTCGATCCCGGATCGCCGAGATGGAAACCCTTCTGGAGAATGACATCGCAAAAATTGAAATGACCTATGATCCTGCCGGTATTGAACTGGGTCAGGTGCAGATCAAACCTCAGAGTAAAAACATGACCCAGGAATTTTTCGGACTGGTCTGGATTCCGTATCGCCGCGGTACCGGTGGCGGCATGAACCCCGACTGGCAGTAATACGATTCTCGGAATTAAATACATTGACGCTCCGGTTCGGGGCTGAGTAATATGGTGTGAGTGATTGGGGGACAGATCTGCAAATGGCAAAAGTACTGATACTGACGGGTGATGTAATCGGGGATAAAATGGCGGGTCCCGCTATCCGGGCGTTTGAAATTGCCCGGGGGCTCTCTGATTCCCATGACGTCGTGCTATCGTGTCCGTCCGTTGCCGATGGATATACGTTTCCTGAAAGCGCCGGGTTCGAACTCCATGTTTTTGGTGAAGAACCCTCACCGGCGGATATGGAACTGTTCGATGTGGTATTTACTCCCGGTTCCATGATTCTGGATACGCGGATCTCGAAACCCTTGGTCGTGGATCTTTACGATCCGTTTATCCTGTCGAATCTGGCACGATCAGAACAGGCGGATTCCAGTCAACTGGATCATTTTGATGCGGAGTTCCGGGTCCTGATGGATAAACTTTTCCGTGGCGACTACTTCCTTTGTGCCAGCGAACGGCAGAAAGATTTCTGGCTGGGGATGCTCACCGCGGCCCGCCGGGTAAACCGGGTGCAGTTCAGTGCGGGTCACAACCTGGAACCTCTCATCGGGATCATGCCCTATGGGATTCCGGACACTGTGCCCGTTGCGCCGGAAGAATCACCGTTCCCGGGAGCCGACACCAATCCCGATATCCCCTGGGCGGTATGGGGCGGCGGAATATGGGACTGGTTTGACCCGCTGACCCTGATCCAGGCCGTATCCCGTCTGAATGAACGCGGGGTTAAGCTCAATCTTTATTTCATGGGTACCCGGCATCCCAATCCCAAGGTACCTGTTATGGCCCGGACGGCTGAAGCCATCGCACTGGCAAAAAAGCTTGGCATGGAGAACAAAACCGTATTCTTTGGTGATTGGGTTCCCTACAATCAGCGGGATCAATACCTCACTGTCGCCAAAGTGGGGGTGAGCACCCATTTCCCCCATCTTGAAACCCGATTCTCATACCGCACACGGATTCTGGACTATATCTGGACCCGGTGCCCCATTGTCTGTACCGAGGGTGATGCTTTCGGGGACCTTGTTCAGGCTGAAAATATCGGTATTGCCGTGCCGCCGGAGGATGTGGGTACCCTTGAAAAAGCGCTGGAACGACTGATCACAGACCACGCATTCGCTGATGAATGCCGAAAAAATCTTGACCGGATTGCACCCGCATTCCAATGGAACACTATTGTGGAACCTCTCAACCGGTTCTGTTCCCATGCAGCCCGGTCAGTGGATCAGAAGCTGATGCAGGATATTATGGGTGATCAACATGAGATTTACCTGTCCGGATGTGAATCCAAGTCTGCGGCAGCCGGGGAGATCGTCCTGGAAACCGGGGTTACTCAGGTGATAGCACCGGGTCGCTCCGGATTATGCCGGATCGATATTCGTCTGGCGACATACGTGAGAAAAAACTATGGTCGTGCCTATTTTACGCTTGAGGACGTTGAGGATGGGTCCGAACTGGTCCGGATGCCCTTTGAAATGGAAACGGTGGAGGATAATCTCTGGCGGACATTCCGGTTTGGACCGTTGCAGGACAAGGTTAAACAGTATCGGATCAGAGTGACCGCTCCCGGGGCATCTTCCGGCAATGCCGTGACACTCTGGGTGGATCGGCGGGTGGAAGGGTCATTCACGTATCACGGTGAAGATGTAACCGGAAGCATCAACTACAGGGCATATGCTTCCAACAGTGAACAGCCCCGAAGACCGCTCAGTATATTGGCCCGATTGATTCCCCGGAGATTCCGGCGATGAGTGATTGCGTATTTTCCCGGGATTATCTTCCGGAATCCACATATCCGCCTTCCTGCGATCAGGTGGATATTTCCATCTGTCTGGTCAACTGGAACACCCGGGACATGCTGGCGGATTGTATCCGGTCAATTAATGCGAATCGCGGTGATCTGATGCTGGAGATTTTTGTTATTGATAATGCATCAAAAGATGGATCAGTAGAACTTGTAAAACAGGAATTTCCGGAAGTTGTGCTCATCAGCAATCCCGTAAATTATGGGTTTGCCCGGGCAAACAACCAGGGTATTCAGCAGGCAACCGGGCGATATGTTCTGCTGTTGAATCCCGATACCGTTGTGCTGCCGGATGCCATGCAGTCCATGGTTGCATTTCTGGAATCCGTGCCTGATGCCGGTGCTGTCGCTCCGAAACTGCTCAATACAAATGGATCACTCCAGTATTCTCTCCGAAAATTCCCAACGATTCTGACACCATTCACTGAAAATCCCAGTTTGTGGAATGCGCCTGTCATGCGGAAATACTCCGATAAATCGCGGCTCCATGAATGGGATCACAATTCACTCAGAGAAGTGGATCAACCAGCCGGTGCGGCCTTTATGATCAAACGTGCTGTGGTGGATACTCTGGGCGATCTTAACAGCAGCTATCATATGTTTTTCGAGGATGTGGATCTGTGTTACCGCATCAAGCAGAACGGCTGGAAAATATTTTATCTGCCGGATTCCAAAATCATTCATCACGGCGGACAGAGTGTCAAACAGCGACAGAATATCGGTGACGAATTTTATAAAAGCATGATCAAGTATTTCAGGTTTCATCATGGATCAGCAGGGGAGAGAAAGATTCGGATCTCCATGGTGATCGGTTCCCTGGGATATCTGGCTTATGCGGTGGTTAAGGCTGTGACCAAACCCAGGAGCGCCCTCAATCTGGGTCGGAACGCCGTAGCGCTGATTCGAGCCGCCATCCGGTATCGCATCAGCAGTGAACCCGTTTCAGCCGGTTCCGGAGCATAGGACGTGCATCCGTCATGATTGTTCGAGAAAGTTTTGTTCGGGATATGGCCCGGTTATGGATCTGGTACCCGGTACGATACCTCATTGGTCTGATACCTGTCACCGCGTCTATCCGGCTGTTTAATCTCATGGGAGACCTCCATCTCCTGCTTTTCCGGTCACGGTTGAAACGTCTGTCGGAAAATATCCGGAGAGGGCTCCCGCAATTGAAACCGGTATCCATGAAAGGTATACTCCGCACCTATCTTCGGAACCATTACCTCGATCGCCTGCACATCTTCATGTACCCGGGACTGAAATCCCCGGAAACCCTGAAAAATCTGGCGGATCTGGAGGGTATTGAACACCTGGAATCCGCTCTGGAAAGGGGGAAAGGCGCCATTGTTGTTCTGGGACATTACGGTCCCATCCAACTGCCGCTCTTTGCCCTGGGACAGGCGGGGTATGAGATTGTTCAGATCGGGCTTCCAACAGATCAGGGATTGAGTTGGATTGGAAAGAACGTCGCTTTCCGACTTAGAATGAAATACGAACAGATGATTCCGGCACGGATCATTCCCGCCAATACATTTCTCCGTCCTGTGTTCAAACACCTGAAATCCCGCGGTGTGGTCATGATGAATATTGATCCGGCCGGCGGCGGCAACTGGATCGGCCGGATGGTGTGGTACCATTTTTTCGGACAGGAAATTCCGTTTCCCATGGGGTATGGTCTTCTGGCTGAAAAAACCGGTGCACCCGTCCTGACCCTGTCCATCGCGCGGATTCCCGGAGGCCGCTACCGGTTTACTCTTCATCCCGCGCTGCCGAGTGATCTTGCCGCCATGGAAATCACATCCTATGTCTCCCGATGGTATGAAGATATTGTCATGAAAGACCCGGGGTTATGGCATTTTTGGGATGAGTTTGAACCGGGGAAACTGATTAAAACCGAAAACTAATCGATTACATTTTTTCGAAGCGCATCGACCCGTTCCGGCAGATCCGGATGGGAGTAATGATAGGCGGCGTACCGGGGATGGACCACCGGGCTGGCCAGGTTTTCGGTATGAAGCGTTTTCAACGCGCCGATGAGTGGTTCGGGGCTGCCAACGACTTCCGCTGCAAATCCGTCGGCCTGAAACTCATGTTTCCGGGAGATATGCGTGAATAAAAAGCGGACTGGGAAGATCACCTGACTGAACAGAAGGGAAAATACGATGAGAGCGGCATAATCCGAAGCGTTTGCGAATCCGAAACTGTGGTAAAAGACCGGCATATTTTTAAGATAAGCCAGGAGTCCCAGGAAGAATAGAAGACCTACCAGCATGGATACCATCCGTTTCCGGGTATGACCTAACTTGAAGTGGCCCATCTCGTGAGCCAGAACACCCAGCACTTCTTCCTCTGAGATCCGATCCAGTAACGTATCGAAAAACACGATCCTTTTTGATTTGCCGATACCGGTAAAAAAAGCATTGGAATGGGATGACCGTTTGGATCCATCCATGGTCATGATCCCGGATGTCCGGAATCCGATCCGGTCCGCCATGGATTTGATCCGGTCCGCCAGTTCTCCCTCCAGGGGTTTGAACTTGTTGAATAACGGGGCAATGAGTACGGGATATGCCCACAGAATAAATACCTGGAAGCCAAGAATGAACAGCCACGTCCAGATCCACCAGAAAGGACCCGTCCGATCCATGAGATACAGCACGCAGAAGAGAAGCGGGCCGCCAAGCAGGATATTCACCAGTATGGATTTAAAGAGATCTGAAACAAAAAGTCCCGGGGTTTTCCGGTTGAATCCATACCGGTTCTCCAACACAAAATCATCGTAGATGCTGAAAGGCAGTTCAAGAATCAGGCCGATAAGTCCATACGCGCCCATGAACAACAGGCCGGAGAAGTACGGGTTTAAATCAAACATTCTCACCCAGGTATCAATGAATCCAAATCCCCAGATGATAAAAAACCAGTGAAGGGGTACATCGAAAAAACGGTGCACCATGCCAAAGTCCTTCCCCTCCAGATTGTACCGGATACTCTTCCGGAACGTGTCCGCATCCACGACATCACGATAGATCTCAGGGATGGTATCCGAATGGGTTTGAATCCAATTCTTGTCCAACCGGTTCAGGTAGGTTTCCCAACATTGATGAGCGATAAAGAAGAGTGCGTAAATGGCGGTAATTATTGTGAATTCCAAAGGGACACCTTTCCTGATGGAATGATGGAATGGTGGAATGATAGAATAATGTTACCGTAACCGATATTCCAATCTATCGACATTCCAATCTCACTCCTTATTGGCGAGGGTAAGGTCTCAAACATGACAATGCAGCAGCGTCCGGCCGAATTCCAGAAGCCATCGGTTTTCTCGAAGCCATTTACGGTGTGTATTATACTCCGGACAATACTCGGCCACCACCTTCCAGAACCGGGGTGAATGACCGGGAACCGAGAGATGACACAATTCGTGAATGATGATGTAATCCAATACCGGTTCCGGAAGAAGGATCAAACGCCAGTTTAAATTAAGATTTCCCCGTCCCCCTTGAGATGAACAGCTGCCCCAGATGGATTTCTGATCCTTGATCCGAAGATTGCGAACCCGTTTTTTCAACTGTAAGGACCATTTCATGAGTCGCGGTGGAATCTCTTTCTCCGCCTGATGGCGGAGCCACAACAGAGTCAGGTTGGGGACATGGTTCACCTTGTCTTCAGGCACCGTGATATCCAGATGATCATCATCACGCTGAACAGAGAACAATCCATCATCATCGTGTATCACTCGCAGAGTCAACTGTTTGCCCAGAAAATGGATGGAGCCGCCCGGTTCCAGTCGCGGTGTGAATTCATCACTTTCGTATGCCATACGTTCGCGGACGCGTTTTATGATCCAGGGTGTGAATTTTTCCAGTACTACCGGGATGTTTTTCAGGGGATACCGGCTGGGTACCACCAGTTGAAACCGGTGACCGAGCCGGGATGTGATCCGCACACGGCGCGCCCGACTGCTCCGGATAACGGTGATGGCCACAGAATGCGAATCCACGGAAATCATATGTTCTGAGAGAATCTGTCGTTTCATAATGTCGTTACCGTTTTGAGATTAATTCAAGGAATCCGGTGTTGTGGATTGCACAGCAGTGGACTCCGAAGGCGAACTCAATATAGACGGTTTCAAGGATATGAACAACCTTTTCAGGACGGATTGCAGATCATCCATCAGATGGTAGATCAATGGGAGAACAAGCAGGGTCAGCACGGTGGACGCGAACAGCCCGCCCATAACGGTGATGGCCATGGCGGAATACATCTGAGCCGACGCCTGGGATTTGGAAAATGCCATGGGAGCCAGCCCCAGAATGGTGGTGGCTGCGGTCATGACAATGGGACGTAACCGGTCTTCACCGGCCTGGAGAAGTGCTTTCCGACGGTCCAGTCCCGTACCTCTGAGCTGATTGATATGATCCACAAGGACGATGGCGTTGTTGACCACGATACCGATGAGAATCACCAACCCGATGTTTCCCATGAAATTCAGAACGGTATCGGTAAAATAGAGGGTCCAGTAAACACCCACCATGGCGAAGGGCAGACTGATTATGATGGTGAAAGGATGTATCAGCGATTCGAAAAGAGCGCCCAGCAGAAGAATCACCAGGATGAGTGCCAGTAGAAACACCTGCCCCAACTCTTCCATCCCCGCATCAAACTCCATGAACGAACGGCCATAACTCCAGGTGTAACCCGCAGGGAGCCGCATGGTGTCCATCTGTTTGGAGATGGATTTCCGGATGGATTTCATATCTTCCGTGTCCGTCTCTATCTGAATGGTCTGATGAATTTTTCCATCGATTCGAGAGATTTCACCTTTACCGGGAACAATATTGAACTCCGCAAGAGATTTCAGAGGGATGGGCTGTCCGTCCCGGTTATAAAGCAACAAGTTCTGAAGTTGGTGGAGATTTTCCCGATCCTCTTTCCGAAGCTGGAGCCAGACATCTATTTCACGATCATTACCCTGAAACCGGGGGAGGGACTGTCCCATGAGCGCCACCGAGACTGTCCGGGCTACATCCCGGGAGGTGAGTCCGTTTCGCCGGGTGATATCCCGATTAATGGTGACGTGGATTTCATCCATTGGGGACTCGGTGGCGGTCCGGGCATCGATGACTTCCTCCATGCGTTCCAGATGAGTGCAAACCGATTCCGCCAGAACTTGAAGCTCGGTATTGGAATTCCCTTTCAGCGTGACATCCACCATATTGGCTTCGCTGGACGCGCCTCCCCGCCACCCGAACCACCAGGAAATCCCCGGCATATTCGGGAAGTATTCACGGATCCGGCGTTTGATTTCCGGATCGGGGATCAGTCCGGAACCAGTATCATTCAGGAAAAGTCTCAAGCGACCCGATCCACCGGAACTTGTGGTGTACAGATTTTTCAGATCGATTTCGTCCCGATGCGCCATAAGAATAGTCTCAAGCTGCTTCAGAACCCGTTCCGAATCTTCCAGGGTGTAATTTTCAGGCATGTTCATACGGATCACCAACTCCCGCTGACCCCCGCCGTCATTCATGGATTTTTCGATCCGGTCGAACGGGAATGCCGTGGAGCCCAGTATGGCTGCGATGAGGAGCACGGAGATCAGCCGATGGGTCAGAATCCAATCCAGTGATCGAACATACTGTTTAATGATCAATGGAATGATCCGGGATTGAATATTCACTGGTTTTCGGATGAACATTGTTATGGCCAGAGGAACCAAAGTGAGTGCAATAATCAGGGATGCCAGAAGAGAGAGCGTTATGGGTACACCGATCTGTTTCATCCAGACACCCATCTCTCCCTTGGCAAATATCAAAGGCAGAAAAACGATGATGGTGGTAAGGGTGGATGCTGTTATCGCTGTACCTACCCGGGCAGCACCCAAAATACTGGCTTGCTTTCGTTCCACACCATTTTTCCGGAGTCGAAAAATATTCTCCGCCACCACAACGGAATTATCCACCAGCATACCGATAGCCAGCATCAGTCCCATCATGGTGCCGATATTCAGTGAAAACCCCGTGAAAAACAGACCCAGCAGAGCTGACAGGAGTGAAAGGGGAACCGCTGTCAGGACGATTGCTGTTGCACTCGCCCGGCGAATAAAAAGATAGAGAATGATGGCCGCAAACAGCGCGCCCCACAGTCCGGCGTTGAAAAGTGAGGTCAGGGAGGTTTTAATCCAGTTGGACTGATTGAAGAAGGGAAGAAACTGAATACCCTTCAATTCGGGATCCTGCTCCAGTTTCCGGAGCACTTCCATTACTGTTTCACCCACAGCAACGGTGTTGGCCTCGGATTCTTTGCTGACGCTGATGGTGAACCCTTCTTGACCATTAATCCGATGTATGGCATCCCGTTCGGGCAGCCGCCGGTCGATATCAGCGATATCCCTGAGATGAAGCCTGCCATTTTCAAGGGGTAGATCCCGGTAATCATCCACTGAGTCAAGTTTATACTGTGTTCGGATCAGTCCTTTTTTACCGGCTTCTTCCACCGTACCCACTGATGGGTTCGCCTGTGCCTGCATCAATTCGGAAGTGACACTGGCGATATTGACGCCGTGAGCCCGCACGCGATCGAGGTCCAGATCGATGTGCAGGGATTCGGGCTGGGCGCCATGGGCTTCCACCTGAGCTACACCTTCAATCCGTTCCAATGCAGGTTTAATCCGGTCGTCTACCAGTCTGTAAAGTGTTTCCGTATCATTCCCATAGGCGATACCCAGCCAGAGAATGGGCCAGTCATCGCTGTTGTTCCGATGGATGAATATCCGGTCCGCATTGGAGGGAAACGTCACACGCGCCCGTTCATACGCATCGCGGACTTCCATATAAGCTGTATCCATATCCGCGTCGGTTTTGAATTCAAGACTTATGGATGCACCGTTGGATCCCGAAGTCACTTCCAACCGCTTTACAAAACGGACCCGCTTCAATTCCTCTTCCATGGTGACACCGATGAGTTCATCCGTTTCCTCAGGTGTGGAATTGGCGTAAGGAATCCAGACCCACATCCACCGGTTACTGATTTCAGGTGCAAATTCAAGAGGCAGTTGTATGGTGGCGAAAATACCCAGCACCAGCACACTGATAAATAACATGAATGCCGTGACCGGCCGTCGGTGCGCCCAGCCCGGGAGTGGATGAAAGGCTTTCCGCTCAATCATGAGAGGCGTCTTCTTTCCGGCTCAGGGCATAATACAGAGTCGGGATGATGAATAATGTGAGGATAGTGGATGTGATGAGTCCGGCGATAACCGTTATTGCCAGGGGTACGCGGATCTCAACACCCGCACCCTGCTGAACAGCCATGGGCAGCAAACCCAGTATGGTTGTGGTAGCGGTCATGAGGATGGGCCGGAAACGGATGGCGCCGGCAATCATGACGGCGTCAGTCACTCCCTGACCATCCCTGCGCTTCTGATTGATGGTATCGATGAGGACGATAGCATTATTCACCACAATTCCCGCCAGGACGATCAAGCCGATAAAGACCACGACGGAGATAGAAATATTCAGGAGCCACAGAGCCAGTACCACCCCGATCAGGGCCAGGGGAATGGAGAAAAGAATGATAAACGGATGGAGCAGTGATTCGAACTGTGAGGCCATCACGAGATAGACCAGGAATATGGCCATAAACAGTGCAATCTGAAGGCTCCTGGACGATTCCTGCATTTCCTTGTTCTGACCGGACACAGCGTATGCAATTCCCGGAAATGGCGGATGCTTGCTGAGAATGGATTCCAGGTTAGCGGTTGCCTGTTTCAGATCCAGGAGTCGGACGTCCGCCCGAACCAATGCCACCCGCCGTTGATCCACACGGCGAATCTCGCTGGGACCTTTCCCCACTGTGATCTCAGCAATGGAACCCAGACGTACCGGTGAGTCGGCCCCGGGATTAATGACCAGGGCAGAGATGGAATTAACATTCCAATTCCGGTCCCTTTTCGCCCGAACCCGGATATCAATCTCGTCACGGATCTCGCCGAACTCAGTGGGAATATCACCTTCCACAACGTTGTGCAGCATATTTGCCACCGTGGACGGGGAAAGCCCCAGCCGAGCCAGACGCAGCCTGTTAAAAGTGATCTGAATTTCAGGATAACCCTCTTCCAACGTGGTGTACACATCTGCAAACGCCGGTTCTTTCGTCATGATTCCGGAGATGAGATCTGCATTTTTACGGAGTGTATCCAGATTATCTCCTCGCAGTTCCAATTGTATCGGAGTGGAAAGCGAAAACAGACTGGGTCGCCGGAACTCAAATTTTTCTATCCCGGGAATGCGGACCAACTCATTCCGGAGCGCATCCATGAGTTCGCTTTCATGCCGGTGATCACGCAGAGGTTCGTTCATGATGAACTGAAGTGTGGCCAGGTTTTCCTGTTCCGTACCAACACCGGAACCAGAAGAGAAGTCTGTCCCCACCACAGCAGAAACCCGCTCAATCATTGGGTTATCAAGAAGGATTTTTTCAATCCGGACCGTTGTCTTTTCCGTATCGGAAATGGATGTACCTACAGGCATTTTGATATCGATGAAAATTTCACCCTGGGACAATGCGGGAATCAGGTCCATTCCCAATTGAGGAAGGATGAGATAAATGACAGAGACAAACAGCACCACGGCGGAAGCCAGAACGGGTCCCGGAGATGTCAGGGACCGTTTCAGCATGATGCGGTAGACGGTTGCAGCTTTTGCCAGACTCAGGTCAAACAATTGCATCAACGGTTTCAAAATAATGTTCAGCAGTTTCCACCCGCCTGCCAGACAGATGACAGTGGGGTATAACACCAGAAACATCACCGTGAGCAGACCATGGCCCGCCAGAGAAAGTGCCAGGAAGCATAGCTGGTAGAAGAGCCGGAATGGTATCAGGACAGGCATCAGGGCGAAGTTCAGAAATTGGGACCCGAATTTGGGAATGAGGAAAACCGACGTCAGATGCTCCCTGCCAATTCTGAACATCACGATGAAAGTATCCGGTATCGTCTTAAACCCCCGATTCCGGATGTGTTGGGCGATCCATATCTGATCCACACCCCGGGACACGTTGGATAACTGCAGCGATGAAACCATGGGAATAAGACTCAGGGATACCATCAGTGATGCCAGAAGACTGAATGCAATGGTCCAGGCCAGATCATTAAACAACTGACCGGCAATTCCTGTAACAAAAACTATGGGAAAAAACACGGCAATCGTTGTCAATGTGGATGCTGTCACCGCTGTGCTGACATTTTCGGTTCCGCTCCGGGAGGCCGCTTCCGTATCCAGTCCCTCCTCCTGGCGCCGGAATATGTTTTCCAGAACAACAATGGAATTGTCCACCAGCATACCGATACCCAGGGCAAGACCGCCCAGACTCATCAGGTTGAGACTGATATCCCGGAAATACATCATGGTGAACGTGGCAATAATGGACACCGGAATAGCCAGACCGATGATACTGGTGTGGGAGAGATTTCTAAGAAAGAAAAAGAGCACGATCATGGCAAGAATACATCCATAAATCGCCGTTTTTTTGACTTCACCGATGGCGGCATTGATAAACACCGATTGATCACTTACCAGAACAAGTTCAATATCATCAGGAAGCATGGATTTCAGGCTGCTTTTTTTGCTGAAAGCACGGGCGTTTTCACTGCCGAGTGCTTCGTTTATCCGCTCCGAAACCTGGATGATATTGGCGTCACCTTCCTTGTAGATATCAATAAGAACACTCTCGTTCCCGGCAAGATGTGTGATGGTTTTCTGTTCAATGGGTGTTCTGACAATCGTGGCCAGATCCCGCAAGCGAATATCTGCGTTTCCATCGGATCCCAGGACAATATCACCGATTTCCCGGATGGATGAAAATTCATTGAGGGTTCTTACCAGATATTTAGTGTTGGCATCTTCCAGGATACCCCCGGGCAGATTAATGTTCTCCGCCGTCAGCCGGGTGGATATTTCCGGGAGGGTCAGGTTGAGTTCCGTCAACTTGCCCATATCAATCTCAATCCGGATTTCTTCCTCTTCACCACCAAGAATCTGAGCGGCAGCCACACCTTCCAGCGTTTCCAGCCGGGGTTTGATTTCCTTCCGGGCAAAATTGTGCATGAACACCTGGTCAGCGCCGGTGAGGGCCAGTTTCATCATGGGCTCAGTTTCCGGATTATACCGGAGGATTCTTGGTTTATCCGCGGTTGCCGGCAGATTCAGAGTGTCCAGCTTTTCCCGGATATCCATTACAGCCTTATCCATCCGGGTTTCCCAGTTGAGTTCGATGATTACGTCGGAAAGACCTGCCCGGGAGATGGATGTGATTTCCTTTAAGTTATTCAGAGTGCCCAGGGTTTCCTCCATGGGACGAGACACCAGATTTTCTATTTCTTCCGGTGGAGCGCCGGGTACATCAGTCCGGACAGTGATACTGGGATAGGAGATATCAGGAAGAAGTTTGATTTCAAGACGCTGTAGTGAGAACCATCCGAAAACCAGCACACCGATTGTTATCATCAGGATAGTGACTCGGCGCCGAATGGAAAACGCCGCGATACTCATGAATTAATTTCCGGTTCAGCCAGTTGAGTAATCAGAGTATCCGGATCCTGGAGAGGTGATTGTTCATTGATATCGAACACTTTCTGATCGGGATCAAGATTATGCTGACCCACAATGATTAATCGTTCCTCAGGGGCAAGCCCCTGTACCACTTCTACCCGATCGGCATTTTCCAGCCCTGTGGAAAGATTGCGCTTTTCCGCAACACTCTCTTGGTTCATCACAAATACAAATCGATCACCGTTCCGCCGCATCATGGCTTTTTTGGGGATCAATACCACATCACTCCGCTCCTCAAGGATAATTTTTACTTGAGTGAACATTCCGGAGAACAATTCAGGATATGACTCATCCAGCGTAAGCGTCACTTTAATCGTGCCTGAGGAAGGATCAACGATGG
>SWBY01010148.1_pt1 | contig 42468 bp, 34 predicted proteins | sample 4693071 | NCBI WGS metagenome assembly SWBY01 (sample SAMN10267273, study PRJNA491770) | bioreactor metagenome | isolation source: DHS bioreactor inoculated with marine methane seep sediment | place: Japan: Omine Ridge, Nankai Trough | collected 2006-05-06 | reverse complement strand
CCCCCCGAGACCTATGCCGCCCTGTGGAATGCGCTGACCCATGGCCGGCAGTGGAAAGGTCAGTTCAGCAACAAGCGTAAGGACGGCGGAGAGTACGTCGAATTCGCCATCATCGCGCCGCTGCGCCAATCCAACGGCGCGATCACTCACTATGTGGCGGTGAAGGAAGATATCAGCCAGAAGATACGGCTCGCTGAAGAGCTGGATGACCACCGCTACCACCTGGAGGAACTGGTGGAACGACGCACCGCCCAGTTGGCCGAGGCACGCAAGCGGGCAGAGGCCGCCAACCGGGCCAAGAGCGCCTTTCTGGCCAATATGAGCCACGAGATCCGCACCCCCATGAACGCCATCGTCGGGCTCACCCATCTTATGCAGCGTACCGGGCCGACGCCGGAGCAGACGGAGCGGCTCGACAAGATCGATGGCGCCGGCCGGCACCTGCTCTCCATCATCAATGACATCCTGGACCTTTCCAAGATCGAGGCCGGAAAACTGACCCTGGAGCGGTCGAATTTTCACCTGGATGCGATCTTCGATCACATCCAATCCCTGTTGAGAGAACAGGCCGAGCTCAAGGGATTGAGCATCGAAGTGGATAGTGACGAGGTGCCACACTGGCTGCGGGGCGATCCGACCCGCCTGCGCCAGGCCCTGCTAAACTACGCCGGCAACGCCGTCAAGTTCACCGAGCGGGGAACGATCTCCCTGCGCGCCAAAATCCTCGAAGAGCGCGGTGACGAAATCCTGGTGCAATTCGAGGTGCAGGACACCGGCATCGGCATCGAGTCTTATAAGATGGCCGGTCTGTTCGAGGCGTTTGAACAGGCCGATGCCTCGACCACCCGCAAATACGGCGGTACCGGCCTGGGCCTGGCCATCACCTGGCGCCTGGCGCAGCTGATGGGCGGCGATGTGGGGGCAGAGAGCGAACCGGGCCGGGGCAGTACCTTCTGGTTCACCGCCCGGCTGGGCCGTGGCCACGGTATCGAGCCAACTGTACAATCTCCCAGAGTAGCGAATGCTGAGACGATACTGCGCACCTATCACGCCGGCTCGCGCATCCTGCTGGTAGAGGACAACGCCATCAACCGCGAAGTGGCAATGGAACTGTTGAGTGGCGTGAGGTTGATTGTGGATGCGGCGGAAAACGGCCGGGAGGCCGTAGAGCGGGTTCGCACCACGGCCTACGATCTGGTCCTGATGGACATCCAGATGCCGGAGATGGACGGCCTGGAGGCGACGCGCCTGATCCGCTCCATGGGCGGCAATGCAGAGCTTCCGATCTTGGCGATGACCGCCAATATCTTCGAAGAGGATCGCCAGGCCAGCCTGGAGGCCGGCATGAACGGCTTCGTTGCCAAGCCGGTCGATCCGGAAAACCTCTTCTCGACCATCGCCAAGTGGCTGCCGCAGCGCGAGCTTGCAACGGAACAGCCGCTTCCCACCGGGCCGGTCGTACCGGACGCACCGCAAGACGTAGCCCTGCGCGCGCAGCTTGTGGTCATCGAAGGGATCGATGCGCAGACGGGGCTGCGCAATATGCGGGGCAATGTGGCGGGCTATCTGCGGCTGTTACGCCAGTTTGACGGCACCCATAGCGAAGACATGGAGAGATTGAGCAAACACCTCACAGCGGGGGAGATCGACCAACCATGGCGGATTGCACACACCCTCAAGGGGGTGGCCGGCACCCTGGGTCTGACCCGGCTGCAGGAGAACGCCAGGCTACTGGAACAATACCTGCGTGGCCCTGATGGCCAGGAGGGGGGTGAAGAGGCTTCCCGCCTGATGGAGGCGGTAAGCACCGAGCAGCAAAATCTCCACCAGGCGCTGGCCCGCATCGCCGCGCCGACGGCGCCTGAGTGCACGGTCCAGGTAGATCCGCTGGAGGCACAGCGGGTGCTCGACCGCCTTGGGGCACTGCTGGCGATCGACGACACGGCGGCCAACGTCTTGTTCTCGGGATCGGAGCAGCTATTGAGGCAGGCTTTTGGTCCGACGGTCGAGCAGCTCGGGCAACAGATAGAGGCCTTCGATTATGCGGCGGCCCTGACCACCCTCGAGTCCATCTCCGCCTCTCCTGGCGCCGTAAGCGATCCGGGATGACGGGATGCAACCATGCGGATTATTCCGGAGACGACGAATAGTTGTTGAAACCCTGAATCCTTGAACGGATTCAAAACAGGAGATGAGATGAAGATCAGGACCAATCTAGGCCTTCTCTCGGCGATCTTTGTGCTGTTGATTGCCGCTCTTGGTCTTATCGTGTTTCAGGCTTTCAACCAGGTCAACCGGGAAATCCAGGCGAGCAGCAGCGCCGCCAGGATGATCAAGGATCTATTTGAACTGAATATAGTTACCTATGATTACGTTATCCACCATGAAAAAAGGATGCAACAACAATGGCTGCTGAAATATGATTCGTTAGGGAAACTGCTGGAGTCGATGAGCAAGGAAGCGTCGGACATGGAGATCAAATCCATATTGGGATCGATCGCTACAGACTACAAGGCACTCGGCAGTTTGTTTTCACGATTACCGGAAAACTTCGAGAAAAGAAAAAGACTCATAGCGGAAAACAGGCCCCAGTCGGAAATCAACATGACATTTGCCCTGGAAGAGAGATTGATCGCGCAGGCACTGATGCGGACCCAAAAGATAACAACAGGGGCCTTTAGATCTTCCGGCATAATGCAACAAAGAATAGCCCGGCTGCAGCAAACCACCAATTATATAGTTCTCTTTTCCATAATTGGATTTGCTATATTTTCTTCCGGCATCTCATTCTTGCTCAGCATGGCTATTGTAAGGCCACTCAATAAGCTGGTGGAAAGTACGCAGAGAATCGGCCAAGGTGATTTCAAACAGCGCGTTGATATCAAAACGGGGAGCGAGATCGGCGAGCTGGCTGCCGCCTTTAATCAGATGACCGAAAGGCGCCAACGCGCGGAGGAGAAGGTGCGAAGATACCAGGACCACCTGGAGGAACTGGTGGAACGACGCACCGCCCAGTTGGCCAAGGCACAACAACGGGCGGAGGCCGCCAACCGGGCCAAGAGCACCTTCCTGGCCAATATGAGCCACGAGATCCGCACCCCCATGAACGCCATCGTCGGGCTCACCCATCTGATGCAGCGTGCCGGGCCAACGCCGCAGCAGACGGAGCGGCTCGACAAGATCGATGGCGCCGGCCGGCACCTGCTCTCCATCATCAACGACATCCTGGACATTTCCAAGATCGAGGCCAGAAAACTGACCCTGGAGCGGTCGAATTTCCATCTGGACGCGATCTTCGATCACATCCAATCCATGTTGAAAGAACAGGTCGAGCTTAAAGGATTGACCATAGAAGTGGATAGTAACGATGTGCCGCACTGGCTGCGGGGCGACCCGACCCGTTTGCGCCAGGCCCTGCTCAACTACGCCGGCAACGCCGTCAAGTTCACCGAGCGGGGAACGATCTCTCTGCGCGCCAAAATCCTCGAAGAGCGAGATGACGAGATCCTGGTGCGGTTCGAGGTGCAGGACACCGGCATCGGCATTGAGCCCGGCAATCTGGCCAGCCTGTTCGAGGCGTTTGCACAGGCCGATGCCTCGACCACCCGCGAATACGGCGGCACCGGCCTGGGTCTGGGTATCACCTGGGGCCTGGCGCGGCTGATGGGTGGCGAGGTGGGGGCACAGAGCGAACCGGGTCGGGGCAGTACCTTCTGGTTTACCGCCCGGCTGGGCCGTGGCCACGGTATCGAGCCAACCGTACAATCATCAAAAGTGGCAAATGCCGAAATAGAACTACGCAGCCATCATGTCGGCTCGCGCATCCTGCTGGTAGAGGACAACGCCATTAACCGCGAAGTGGCGATGGAGCTGTTGAGTAGCGTGAGCTTGATTGTGGATGCGGCGGAAAACGGCCGGGAGGCCGTAGAGCGGGTTCGCACCACGGCCTACGATCTGGTTCTGATGGACATCCAGATGCCGGAGATGGACGGCCTGGAGGCGACGCGCCTGATCCGCTCCATGGGCGGCAATGCAGAGCTCCCGATCCTGGCGATGACCGCCAATATCTTCGAAGAGGATCGCCAGGCCAGCCTGGAGGCCGGCATGAACGACTTCGTCTCCAAGCCGGTCGATCCGGAAAACCTCTTCTCGACCATCGCCACATGGTTGCCGCAGCGCGAGCTTGCAACGGAACAGACGCTTCCCGCCGGGTTGACCGTCCGGGACGCACCGCAAGACGTAGCCCTGCGCGCGCAGCTTGTAGCCATCGAGGGGATCGATGCGCAGACGGGTCTGCACAATATGCGAGACAATGTGGCGGGCTATCTGCGGCTGTTACGCCAGTTTGACAGCACCCATGGCGAAGACATGGAGAGATTGAGCCAACACCTCGCAGAGGGGGCGATAGACCAACCCTGGCGGATTGCACACACCCTCAAGGGGGTGGCCGGCACCCTGGGTCTAACCCGGCTACAGGAGAACGCCGGGGTGCTGGAACAATACCTGCGCGGCTCTGACGGCCAGGGGGGGGGTGAAGAGGCTTCCCGCCTGATGCAGGCGGTAAGCGCTGAGCAGCATAATCTCCACCAGGCGCTGGCCCAAATCGCCGCGCCGGCGGCGCCTGAGCGCACGGTCCAGGCGGATCCGCTGGAGGTACAGCGGGTGCTCGAGCGCCTCGGGGCGCTGCTGGCAACCGACGATACGGCGGCCAACGTCTTGTTCTCGGCATCGGAGCAGCTATTGAAGCAGGCTTTTGGCCCGACGGCCGAACAGCTCGGGCAACAGATAGAGTCCTTCGATTATGCGGCGGCCCTGACCACCCTTGTGTCCATCTCCGCCCCCCCTGATGCTGGTAGCGGCCGGCCGCTGGCAGATCTGACGCTACGCGCCAAGGAGAGTGAAGCGAAGGGGCGTAGTTCCTAACCGGTAGAATTTATTAATGCCAGGCCGCAGTGTGCTGATCTGTGGGCGGTGCTATCAAAGCTTGCCGTAGGTGCTACAGTGGCGTTTAGATGTCTTGCCGTGCCTTTGGGGCAGTAACACTTGGCGTTAGTGCTCTGCTGCTACTGTCTGATTTCTTCCGGATAATTTTGCCTTGTAAAGAGCCTTGTCAGCCTCATTGAGAAGCTGAGTAGGTGGGCCTTTTTGGCCAGGCACTCGAGAGGCAATACCCAAGCTAAGAGTTACCACATGTATATTGGTGTTCCCAACATGGGGTATCTTTAGGCCCTGTACCGCAGTGCGGATACGTTCCGCAACAAACATGGCCCCATTAATATCGGTATTCGGCAAGATTACACAGAACTCTTCGCCACCATAACGTCCGACCAGATCCTCCGGTCTTCTAACTGCATTTTTTAAAACCTTGGCGACCTTTTTCAGACAACTGTCACCGGCGATATGCCCGTAGTTGTCGTTGTAGGCTTTGAAGTTGTCAAGATCCATCATGATTACGGTTATCGGATGATCGCTTCGAATTGAACGTGCAGTTTCCTTTTCCAGATATTGATCGATAATCCTGCGGTTTGACAGGCCGGTAAGACCATCGGCGTTGGCCAGTTTTAGCAACTCACTATTTGCGTTTTCCAGTTCATGTGAAACAGAGATAAGTCTGTGGCGCATGGCAGCTATGCGTTGCATTGCAGTCATCTTTGCGGCCAACACTGTTTCATTCACTGGTTTGTTCAGATAATCATCACCTCCAGCAGCAATACCTGCAGCTATATCATCCGGGCTGGTGCGGCCACTAAGAAAAATAATTGGTACCCAGTCATTTTCCAGGGTTCTGATACGGCGTGCTGCTTCGTGTCCGTCCATGATTGGCATGATTACATCCATCAGGACAAGATCGAAACTATTTTGGTTGTACAGTTCAATGGCTTTCTGTCCATTGGAGCAACAGGTGACATCATGGCCCATCTCATTAAGACGGACTGTCATGATATGTTGTTCTGTGCGGGTGTCGTCAACCAGGAGAATATTCATTGCAAATAGTGTCTATCGTGATCAGCCTTATGTAAGAGAAAATGTCTCAATGTTTTGAGTAAATTATCGTCTGTAAGCAGCTAAGGGTTGTTCCATGCATAAACAGCTTCTACTTGATTTCCTGGATCCAGATAGGTGACGGATCTACAAAGTTCGCCCAACAGTTGGATACCGCGTCCAGAAAGTCTTGAGATGTCTGAACTGTCGCACTTGAGATGAGAGAAATCAAATCCAGGTCCGCTGTCTTCAACCTTTATAATCATCTCTCCACCATCCGGAGTTGGGTATGATCTTACGGAAATCCGAACGTAGCCATTGTCTAAACTATCCAACCTTTTCTCACGTTCCGTGAAGTAGTGGGTGAAGCCATCTTTACCATCTTTGATGCCTGAATCAAGTCCCAATATCCCGTGATCCAAAGCGTTGGTGTAGAGTTCAGTGAGGATGGTAAACAATAGTCTTCTGTGTTCGCTCAAACCTTCGATTTCATGTATGTGGCTGATCAGCAATGGTATCGGGTCAGCATCGCAGAGTCGGGCTCCTTGCAGTGTTATGGAAAAAACCACCGCATTGTTGCTAATAAGCCCTGTAGTTGAGCTGGTTTCTTTATCTAGCTTCGGTCTGTCGTGCTCGATTTTCTGCAACAGATCCGGGATGCATGGGATTTCCGCCAGGGTAATATCGTCTGCTTGAGATGAATCACCACAGAACTCCTGCAGTGATCTGGATACGGAGTCGATAAAGCTTTCATCATCTACGCGTTTGCTGATGGCATGTTCAAGCCTGCTTACACCAAACTGATCTTTGTTAGCGTTGATAGCCTCTGTTATACCATCTGTGACCAGCAATATTCTGTCATCATGGTCTACCTTTACTACTTCAATAAAGTCGTTGTAATCTACATCGCGGCATATTCCAAGGGGTAGACAAAGAGAGGATGTGCGATGTTTTATCCTATTGGTGCTGGTCTCCAAAAACAGAATATCCGGCATGCCACAATTGCATATCGATACATAGTCCAGACTATTCGAAATAGTGATAAATTGAGTCGCCAGAAACATACCTGTTGGTAGTATCCCCAGCAGCTTGGAATTGATTCCGGATAATATCTGTTGGGTAGAGAAGCCCTTACTGGTCATGGCCCGAAAAACCTCTGAGGTCGGCATAGCTCCAAGTGCTGCGGCCAGACCGTGGCCGGTAAAGTCACCCATCAACACATTCAGATCACCAGAGGGGGAGTAGGCGGTTAGAAGAACATCACCACTGAATAGCTCGGCCGGTTTTAACAGGGTGTGAATTGTATTCAGGGCGACGTTATCGGCTATCACCGCCCCGGCAAAAACCCCTTCTGCCAATTGTTGATCCTGCTGGATTCTGGCATACAGCATATTGACCTGTTCATGGAGCTGAGCAATTCTCTCCATCGCATGGATCTTTGCTGTTAGTAGGGTTTGACTGAAAGGCTTGGTAAGAAAATCATCGCCGCCGACTTCAATGCATTTCGCCAGATCCTGCTCGTCGGTCACCCCGGTGAGAAAAATCACCGGAGTAAAAATGTCAGTTGGGATGGATTTTATTTCTTTGACTGCGTCGTAGCCATTCATCACAGGCATCATCACATCCATAAGGATAATGTCTGGGCTTTCAGTCCTGAATAGGTCTACTGCTTCGGAACCGTTTTCAGCCTGAACCACTTCATAGCCAATCTGTTTCAAAATTGCGCAAAGGATTAAACGGTTTGAGCGCTCGTCGTCCGCCACCAGGGCCTTGCCTCCGGTGTTCTTCCTAACCTGGCTGTTAGAAACATTGTGCATAACTACAGACAAACACTACCCCAGGGTTTTGATGTGGCGTCTATTTTCAACAAGCGGGACAGACTTATCCCGTTGTGCGTAACACTCGTTACTGTATCGGCATGAGAATAAAACTCTTTAATTATTGTTTTTTGTGATTATTATCAGAAACAGAGGGTTATATTCAGTTCCTATTAATCTGCATGATGCCTGGAATAATTTGCTTCTTGACCGCATAAATTTATCCAATTAAAGTTCATGCCACCTTAGGTATCTGTAGTACACAGATAAATGGGAAGTCGGTGCGAATACTAGATTCAATGCCGACACTGCCCCCGCAACGGTAGGCAGGGTATACGAACAGCAAGAGGCCACTGTGTTAACACATGGGAAGGCGCTGATTCGTAGGAGAGATCCGCCCTGTGAGTCCGGAGACCAGCCTTTAGGTAACTAACCAATGGGTGTTGCGGAGGGCTACACAGGTGAGCATTCTTACCAGATCTGCTAGATCTGGCAGATTCTGGTTCCAAACCCTGTTCGCTTTTTTCTCCTCGCATATCCCCTTATTTCAAGTTAACAAGCGGCACGGGTGAGTGTCGTTGGGGAAATTATAATGAAAAGATCCATCCTTTTGCTGCCCATCCTAGGCATCGCAACTACTAATGCTGTGGCCGAAGCCCCGACTGTTCTGGATACTGTGGTGGTAAGTGCCACCAGATCAGAGCAGACAACTGTACCCACACCTGCCAGCATATCTGTTATCTCCGCAGACGATATTGAGAAGAGCGGCGCCAGAAATGTGGCTGAATTGCTTAAGGGGCGGGCGGGGATTCAGGTTCGTGATTTTTACGGTGATGGCAGCAGCGGGGCTGCATTCGATTTACGTGGCTTCGGTTCTACTGCAACCTCCAATACCCTGATTATGGTTGACGGACGACGTCTGAATAATGGGGCAGATATTGGCGCCCCCGATGTCTCCACTATTGCACTTAAAAATATAGAACGGATTGAGATCATTCAGGGCAGTGCCGGTACCCTGTTTGGAAACCAGGCGATTGGCGGTGTCATCAACATCATCACCCGCAGGCCTCAAGAATTTCATGCAGATGTCAATCTTACTATGGGTAGCTATAACAGCCATGGCCTTACCGCATCGGTAAGTAACCGGCTGGACAATGGTCTTTCCTATCGACTGGCTGCTGAAAAACGCGAGTTTGACAACTATCGTGATAACAATACTCTGGATTATAAGAACCTGGTCGCTCGTGTTGATTACGATTATTCCAACGGCAAAATATTTGCGGAGACCCACCGTATTAATGAATACCTTGGGCTTCCGGGGGCATTGTTTACTGATGAGTTGAATATTGATCGCCGTCAATCGGCATCTGACTATGCAGGAAACTACCAGGATACTGATACAACTCTAATGCGTGCAGCTGCAAGTGCTTCAATTGCATCGGCAATCATCGGCCCGTCGCAGATCCAGAGTCTGTAATCCACCTCAATCATTGGGTTGTCCTTTGTAAGCCGACGTATGACCGGATGCTGTAGCTGGCGCTGGGCCATTGAACTTGTGTTAGGCGCATATGTTGAGGTGAAGATCTGATCAGGCTGGGCCAGGAGCAGATCCTCCAGACCAATGGCGCTATAACCTTTCACTCCAATCTCAGCTGCAACATTCCTCCAACCCGCCAGTCGCAAGGCCTCATCCTGAAGTGTATTTTTCCCGCTGGTATATCCTCGTGGCTGGTAAAAGATGGCCTTTTTCCGCGGACCAGCTATTTGGTTTTTGATGTGCTCAATTCTCTCATCCATCTGCGCGATTAGCTGCCGACCTTTTTCTTCTTCTCCCACCAGAGAGGCAACTGTCGAGATGTTCTCGCGTATGCCAGCAATGTCAGTAGCCATGGGCAACACCTCGACCCTATGACCGAGCTTGCGCATCAACTCAACCGCAGGTCTTGCTGCAAAGCCACTAGCTAGAACGAGGTCAGGTTGTAGGGGTAATAGCTCCTCGGTCTTGCCGTGATTGGTGGGGTGACTGACCGCAACATCTGACATGTAAGAGCTTTGCGGGTCTAATGAAAGAGCGCTTATAGAGACTATCCTTTCAGCCGGTACCAGCATCAACAACAGTTGGTCCGTGCATAGGTTAATGGAGACGATGCGCTGGGGTTTGGCTATTGCTCCAGTTGCTGGGAGTAGCATGGACAACAGAAGGGATAGGAATATAGCTAACCACCTCTTCAATAGCATATTTGTATTGCCATGGCTCAGCATACCTATAGGTTGATTGGATCTGTTAATGTTCGCTAGGTTGGAAAGTAGCCTAAAGAGTAATCGATGGTTGTAGCGGGTTAACTGAGAGAGGTTGTATCTGATTCGTGCCAGCAGTGGTCAAATAGCAGACCCCCCCCACCACTGTGGGCGGGGCCTGTTGTGAATGCTGATCAGTTATTAGGCAGCTTTGTTGCGGTTAGAGAAGCCGAAAAGACCAACGATACCTGATGAAGCAAAGAGCCAAGCGTTATAGTTCCGGGAGATGGTTACTTCAAATCATAGGTCATCGGTATCACAAACTCCCATTTGCTGCGGCCAATACCCTCAGGAAATGGTGGAGCCTGACCAATCCGTTTGATGGTTTGTGTCGCAGCCTGATCCAAAAGTGAGTTCCCGGAACTTTGGGTAAGGGTGATGTTGGAGATATTTCCAATATTACTTACGGTGAATGAAACCTTTACCATGCCTTCCAGGCCACTACGTCTGGCGCGCAGGGGATAGAACTTATTCCTTTCAATCAGCCGTATCAGGGTTGATCGATAGTCTCTAGATAGGCGCACGGATTTGCCTGAGGCAGCAACTTGCATCGGTTGCTTCTCGTTTACATTGGCACCCCTCTTGTTCGATGCTGGTGCGTCGGTTGCGGTAACACTTGCTGTTGCTGTTGCTGTTGCTGTGGTCTTTGGGTTGGGTTTGAACCGGGATGTTACCGGGGCCGCACGAACCTCGGGTACTTTTGGCAAGGAATCAGGTTGCTGAACGATTCTTTGAGGCGGAGGGGTACGGACTTGCGGTTGCACTGGCTGTTGTTTCTGGGAGTTCCGGTCCGGGTTGTCTCTGGGCATGGCATCAGCCGGCTCTGAGCGTTGTACGCTTATATATAGGGTACTACTACTCTCCGCAGTCCCGGTTCCTGTCTCTCCGATAAATGTGGGTATACCCATAAGCACCGCGGCGTGCACCGCTACCGAAGCGAACAGGCTTATCACCCTTATGTTTGCGCCCATGTTTGTGATGGCACCAGTCTGACTCATGGGTGGAATTATCTATGAATCGATGAGACTCTGCGAATAAAAAGTATAGCGTTAAATTTCGGTGGCAATATAAATGTCGGCAAAATGCTGTGATTTTATTCCAGCAACAACTCTACTATCCTGCACCTGATAAGTTAAACTGCTAGGCGAATAAATATCACTATTGACATAGTCTGCCCCTATACTCTGGTTTATCACACCAAGTTTAGGCTGTTCAATCCCGGGGTTTGAAACTAACCATGGCAGCGTCTGTTGAGACTGTACTGAGCGGGACAAACCTGACCTTTGTGGCTGAGGTCTATGCCAGATATTTAACAGATCCTCATTCGGTTGATCCCAGTTGGGCAGAGTTTTTTTCCGAGTTTGGAGACGATACCAATTCTCTTTTGAAGGAGATGCAGGGGGCTAGCTGGAACTGCTCGGAATCCAGTGTGGTAGGAGTCGATTCACCCCAAGAGAGCCAGATCCAACCGGACTCGGTCCCCACTGGTTCTATCCAGCATAGTCCTGTTGCCCGCGCCGCAACCATGCAATCAATAAGGGCCTTGATGATGATCCGGGCCTACAGGGTGAGAGGCCACCTGATCGCGCGGTTTGACCCCCTGGGACTGGAGGGTAATGACAGCCACTCGGAACTGGATTACCGCAGCTATGGATTCACCGATGCCGATATGGATCAACAGATCTTTATCGACCACGTGCTGGGTCTGGAGTTTGCGACACTGCGTCAGATCTTGCAGATCCTCAAAGATACCTACTGCGGGACCATTGGTGTTGAGTTTATGCACATCCAGGAACCTGACCAAATACCCACTTTCAACGTGTGCTGGGGGAGACCGAAAAACTGGTTGCCAAGGAAAAGGTCAAACGGGTAGTGCTCTGTTCCGGTAAGGTTTACTACGATCTGCTGCAAGAGAGAGTGGAACGCAAGATTGACGATATCGCCATCATTCGGGTGGAACAGATCTACCCACGGTTACGTGATCAGTTGAGGAGCCAGCATCTACTTCTGCGGATGCGGTGGCGCCTTCTGCACAGATTCCTCCTGCGGTTGCCGGTCCAAGGGAAGAGCGGGTACGTATAACGCGATTGCGCAAACGCGTGGCCGAACGTCTCAAGCAGGCCCAGAATACCGCTGCCATGCTGACTACTTTTAATGAGGTGGATATGACCGCCAGCATGGAGATGCGCAGTAACTACAACGAGACCTTCGAGAGGAAGCATGGGGTGAAGATCGGGTTTATGTCCATCTTCGCCAAGGCCTGCGTGGTTGCCTTGCAGGAGTACCCGGCGGTCAATGCAGAGATCAGTGGTGATGAGATCATCTACAAGAACTATTATGATATCGGTATTGCCGTAGGTACGGAGCAGGGGCTGGTGGTTCCAGTGGTGCGCGATGTGGGAAGTATGAGCTTTGCCCAGATCGAAAACCGAATCAGGGATTATGGAAAAAAGGCGCGGGATGGCAGATTGTCTCTGGATGAGCTGCAAGGTGGCACATTCACTATTACCAATGGTGGAGTATATGGATCGATGATGTCCACCCCGATCCTGAATGTGCCACAATCGGGAATCCTGGGCATGCATAACATTGTCAAACGCCCCATGGTGATGCCGGATGGTAGCATCCAGGCCAGCCCCATGATGTATCTGGCCCTCACCTATGATCACAGGATCGTGGACGGTAGAGAGGCCGTGGGTTTTCTGGTACGGGTAAAAGAGTGTGTCGAAGATCCAAGACGCATCATGTTGGATACGTAAAAGGTGGATGGGAATGAGTGAAAGCAGGTTTGATCTGGTAGTGATTGGCGGTGGTCCCGGTGGCTATGTAGCGGCGATACGTGCAGCACAATTGGGGCTTACAGTGGCCTGCGTGGAGAAGCGCGGCACCTTGGGTGGAACCTGCCTCAACGTCGGTTGTATCCCGTCCAAGGCCCTGTTGCAGTCATCCCACCACTTTGAGACGGCGAGCAAAGAGTTCGCTGCCCACGGAATCAAAACCACCGGCCTTGAAGTCGACCTGGATGCCATGCTCAAACGCAAGGACAAGGTGGTGGAGGATCTTACCAAGGGCATAGAGTTTCTGTTCAAGAAGAACAAGGTGACCTATATCCAGGGAACCGCTGTTTTGGCCGGGGAAGGTCGGATAAAGATTACTCTGCCAGATAATCAAGAGCAGGAGATCAGCGCCAGCAATATCGTCATTGCCACCGGTTCTGAGGCAGCACCACTGCCGGGTGTGGAGATAGATGAAAGGCAGATTGTCTCCAGCACCGGCGCGCTCTCCCTCAACCAGATCCCCTCCAGTATGATTGTCATCGGTGGTGGGGTGATCGGTCTGGAATTGGGTTCAGTCTGGCGTAGATTGGGGGCAGAGGTAACCGTGGTCGAGTTTCTGGATACACTGCTTCCAGGTATGGATATGGATGTGCGCAAGCAGATGCAGCGCAGCATGAAAAAACAGAAGATGAAGATCAAGCTCTCCACCAAGGTGACTGGGGCCAACAAGGATGAGAATGGTGTGTCTGTTACCGTTGAATCTATCAAGAAGGGAGAGAGCGAAACCCTACAGGCCGAGGTTGTATTGGTTGCCATCGGCAGGATTCCATACACCCAGGGGCTGGGTCTGGAACATGTAGGGGTGGTAACGGATGAGAAAGGCTTCATCCAAGTCGATAAGAGTCTTAAGACCAGCGTAGATGGCATCTATGCCATCGGCGATGTGATCGGTGGCCCCATGCTGGCGCACAAGGCAGAGGAGGAGGGCATTGCCCTGGCAGAGAATCTGGCAGGCAAACCTGGACACGTCAACTACGGGTCCATCCCAGGTGTGGTCTACACCTGGCCGGAGGTGGCCAGTGTTGGGCGGAGCGAGGATGGACTTAAACGTGATGAGGTGGCTTACACCGTAGGTAAATTTCCCTTTAGCGCAAACTCCAGGGCGCGTGCCAACGGCGATAGCGAGGGTTTTGTAAAGATCCTGGCTGACGTCGAAACAGATAAGGTGTTAGGTGTACACATGGTTGGCCCTGGTGCTGGTGAATTGATAGCAGAGGCGGTCAGTGTGATGGAGTTTGGTGGTTCCGCCGAGGATATCGCCCGTACCTGTCACGCCCATCCGACCCTGAGTGAAGCGGTGAAAGAGGCGGCACTGGATGTGGATGGCAGGGCTATACACGCTTAAACGAGCACAGGTTAATTTGTTTTTCGTCATCCCGGCGAAGGCCGGGATCCAGAAGAATCAAACACATAGATTCCGGCATTCGCCGGAGTAGCGGTACAAGGATGTACCGTTTACGAACCTAAGGATGGAATGACGTATCATTATTTTTGTGGAAGTAATGTTCCTTAAGTAAGTGCAATTCACATGAGGAGGTAATGTGAAACAAACCCTTGAAGTCAGCTTTCCTGGCGGGAAGAAGGTGGATGTTGATCTGGAGAACGTGAAGATCCAGACAGATCAGTCTCCAGAGCATGGAGGTGAAGGTACGGCACCTGAACCTTTCGCGATGTTTCTGGCATCATTGGCCAGTTGTGCTGGCATATTTGCCCTGGGTTTTTGTCAATCCAGAGAGCTGTCGACCGACGGCTTGGCTCTGTATATGGATTGGGAGAATGATGACAACTCACCCTACGCGGCAAAGGCGCGATTTCGTCTGGTTTTGCCCCCGGAGTTCCCCGATAAATACCGGGCTAGCATTGTCAGGGCGGTAGAGCAGTGTAAGGTGAAATACTACATCCACAATCCGCCCGAGTTCAGCATAGAATTGGCTTGAAGCCTGCCTGGCTGTGTTGGGTGAAGGTCGCCTATTTGAAGCTGCCGTAATAGTTTATTAGGGCCTCAATACCTGCATCTCTTCTGACCTTGTTTAGCCGGGATCTCATCTTCTTCCGTACCGGCCGTTTGCCTGTTCTAAACTCTTTAAGTGTGTGTCTCAGGTATGGTATCCATTGACCGGCTGGTATGCCGGTATCGTCTTCTGACAAGGTGCCGCCTTCGGTGTGACACGTTTCGCAATACTTGTCATGCAGCTTTTTGCCTTTCTTGGCCAGGCCCGCATCAAACGTCTGGTTGGCTCGGACGAACTCCTGTTTCGAGAAATAGTCTGCAATCGTCTCGATATCTGCCTGAGTTAATTCTTTGACGACCTGACACATGTCGGTTTTTTCGCCCTTCTTACTGCCTTCACGGTATTTCGTTTCCTGGCAGTTGCGCTCCTCACTCTGATAGTCGGTCAAATTGTTCACCATGAATTCGGTCGAATTTCCGCCGATGATCGGCACATCGGACTCAGTGCTGGCTCCAGCCTTGCCATGGCAATCGGCGCATACAGCGACCAGTTTATCGACATCCGCCGCCTGGGCACTGCTGATTAGCAGATAACCTGCCATGATTGCTACGGCCTTAAAGGTACCTGCGATTAGCTTTAACTTCATGTAAATCGATCCTCTAACTTTGCTGAGCCTATGATTCACCAAGGCTACTGGTTTACTATCTATAGTTCAAATTCGGCCCAGATAGGGCAGTGGTCTGATGGTCGTTCCATCGCACGTATGTCGTAGGCTATACCGGCATCTACACAGCGTGCGCTGAGTCCCTTGGTTGCCATGATCATATCGATACGCAGTCCACTTTTTGGCTCTTTGTCAAACCCACGGCTACGGTAGTCAAACCAGCTGAACCGGTCAGAGACATCCGGGTGTAGATTGCGAAAGGTGTCTTCCAGACCCCACTCCTTTAACCGCTCCATCCATTCCCGTTCTTCCGGGAGAAAACTGCATTTGCCGGTGCGTAGCCAGCGCTTGGCACTGTCCGCACCTATACCAATATCGTTATCAACCGGAGCTATGTTCATATCGCCGATAACCATAAGGTTTTGTTGCGGGGTAAAGTTATCCTCCAGATAGTTCATCAGGTCAGAATAGAATTTCTGTTTTGCCGGAAACTTGGTTGGGTGGTCTCTTTCCGCACCTTGGGGAAAGTAGCCATTGATAACGGTTAGCTTGTCCCCGGTCTCCAGATCAAAGCTGGCACTGATAACACGACGCTGGGCATCTTCCGGATCAGAAGGGAACCCTTTTTGGACGGATGTTGGAATCTGCTTAGAGAGCAGTGCAACCCCATAGTGGGTCTTCTGACCAAAGTAGTGAGGTGTGTAGCCAAGCTCAGAGATCATCTCAAGCGGGAAGTCTTGGTCCTGCACCTTGCTTTCCTGAATACCAATTATGTCAGGGGCATACCTCTGCTTCAGGGCTTCCAGTTGATGTTGCCGGGTTCTTATTCCGTTTGTGTTGAAGGAGACTATTTTTATACGCACTTTTATCTTCCTGTTTTATCTGTAGCCTTAAGTCTTACTTGGTCTTAAACGCTGCCTAAATATGGTTGAATCTGATGCCTAGTGTGGGATCATCATTCAATGAGCCGATTGATAAGAGTATACCCCCATGTTGATGGTCATATCTTCCGTAAAGAAAACCTGTGTTTTTTTATCGATTCAGCAAGCAAGCGTTACGTTAGATTCTCTTTATCAAGGAAAAAGACTGCTCTTTGATTTTTAGCGTGCGGTCAGCCGTTTGAAAGAGATGCAGTCCCAGGCGTATCTTGCCATGGAGCATAAGCCTTAACCTACGGACTCAATCCTATTCAATTATCTTGATGAGGTCTGATGGTGGGTGATAGTATCACCAGATAGAAATTACCACATAATAAATGGTTTTTCTTTATCAGCGTTTGAGGGAAAGGATTTGGCAAAGGATAGCGATAATAATATCGGTAAAAGAATAGTTACTCTGCATGAACAGATGCGCAAGGTATGGCCTCATCTGTGCCGGATTGCCATTGCAACCTATGATGGCAAAACAGATCTGTTAAAAACATTTATTAATAGCACAGATGGTGGTAAAGCCCTTTCTCACTACAGCGTAAAACTCGGATCGGTAAAATCTCTTAATGAATTAGCCAAAACGCGTAAAACTCGGGTAATCAATGATCTTGAGGTGCTGGGTATTTCAAACTCTGAACATACAAAATGGCTTCTGAGTCAGGGGTTTAAGTCCAGCTACACAGTTCCAATCTATGCCCATGACAGTCTGGTTGGTTTTTTATTTTTTGATGCGGACGAGACAGATTATTTTTCCGATATAATCGTCAAGAGCCTCTCGGTTTATTCAGAACTAATTGGGGCCTTGCTTCTCAATGAGCTCGCTCCAATCAACACACTGCAGGGTATTCTGAATACTGCAAAGCACTTCACCTACCAACGTGATGAAGAGACATCTGGTCATATACAAAGGATGTCTCATTACTCTCATCTAATTGCGATGAAATTGGCTCGGACGGTTGAGCTTTCTGATGAGTATGTAGAATACATATTACGTTACTCTCCGCTACATGATATTGGAAAGATTGGAATACCAGACAATATCCTGCTAAAGGCTGGCCCCTTGACTCAGGAAGAGTATGAAGTTGCAAGGGAGCATGTTCCAAGAGGCATTGAAATTATCGACTCCATTATAGATGAGTTTGATTTGGCGCATTTAACCCACCTGGAGATACTCAGAAATATCATAAACTGTCACCACGAGCGTTATGATGGATCTGGATATCCAAAGGGACTTGTAGGTGAAGCCATACCTTTGGAAGGACGCATTGTGGCCATTGCGGATGTTTTGGATGCCCTGACAGCCAGAAGGCAGTACAAATGGGCATGGGATTTTGATAAGTCTGTAGATTATATCTGTGAAAATGCCAATACCATGTTTGATCCGGCCTGCGTGTCTGTACTGGATCAGAACAGGGCGGAGTTTAAAGAGATCCTCATGACATTTAAGGGGTAATCTATACGAATGCTACTTACTTAAGCTAAATATCTCTATTCAAGCACCTTGTTTGTCATTCCGGCGAAGGCCGGAATCCAGAGAAGCAACCACCATTGGTGGATATGGATCCCGGCCTTCGCCGGGATGACGGTGATTTTGAGCTTAAGTCAGTGCCATTCGGGTAATCTATACAACTCTCTCAGCTTGGTTAGGGTCATATTTTAAAATGACCTTTATCGAGGCCAGACTCAACGCGGCTGTTCTGTGGTAGCGGTGTATCATTTTTACAACAAACACCCCGTCTACAGTTAAGTCATAATATTATTGATTGGAATCTGGTTGACAATTGTCAACTAATTCATGCACGATGTAGCTTATACATCGATAACGAAGTGGCGAGACGCTGTTGTTGCTATATATATGGAATGTCTCATAAACGTCAAAATTGGGAGGGGAGTATGCGAATCAGCAAATACCTAGCTTGGGCAGTGGCCTTATTGGTCGCCATACCAGGATCGGCCATGGCTACCAACGGCTATTTTTCGCACGGCTACGGCGCCAAGAGCAAAGGGTTAGCCGGCGGTGGTGTAGCACTTCCTCAAGATGCAATGGCCGCAGCCACTAACCCGGCCGGCATGGTCTGGGTCGGTGAGAGGATGGATCTGGGTGCTGCCCTGTTTTCCCCACATCGGGAATATACTGCAGCCGCACCTTCGGCGGCAGTGCGGACTGGAAACCACGACAGTGACAATACACTATTTCTGATCCCACATTTTGGTTGGAACCAGATGTTGGATGAGAATAGTTCCTATGGTGTAACCGTCTATGGCAATGGTGGTATGAATACCGAGTATGATAATAGTTCTGATGGTGTTATTCGTGGTGCGTTTGGTGATGGTACGGCTGGCGTTGATCTTTCGCAGTTGTTCGTCAATCTAAGCTACGCCAGAAAGATCAACGAGAGAGCATCCTGGGGAGCGGGGCTTATTTTGGCGGCACAGGCCTTCGAAGCCAAGGGCCTGCAAGGCTTTAATGGTTTTACCAATCATGCGGCTACAGGTGGTGGTACTGCCACCCATCTATCTGACAACGGTCATGACATGTCATATGGTGCCGGTCTCAAGTTCGGTATCCAGGGTGAGATTACGGATGGCCTGACCTTGGCAGGTTCCTACCAGACCAAGATCTGGATGACCAAGTTTGACAAATACAAGGACCTGTTCGCTGAAGACGGAGACTTCGATATCCCGGCGACAGCTACCATTGGTCTGGCCTGGAATCCGATGCAGAGTCACACCTTTACCTTCGATATCCAGCGCATCTTGTATAGCGGTGTCGAGGCAGTATCCAATCCTATGGGTAATCTAACTGCCTGTGCTGGTGGTGCGGTTGAGAGTTGTCTTGGCGGTGATGATGGTGCAGGTTTTGGCTGGGATGACATGACCGTATATAAGCTTGGTTGGCAGTATCAGCCGAGCGATCTCTGGACTGTCAGGCTCGGCTACAGCCGTACCAATCAGCCCATAAACTCAGATGATGTAACATTCAACATCCTTGCCCCTGCAGTTGTGGAGGATCACTTTACTGTTGGTCTGACCCGCAAGATAGGCAAGGACCAGGAGATCAATTTCTCCGCTATGTATGCACCTAAAGTATCGGTTGATGGAAATAATCTTGCCATCATGGGTGGTCAGGCGGTAGAGATAGAGATGTACGAGGCAGAGGTTGAAGTCAGCTACTCCTGGTTGTTCTAAATCCTGAACTAGCAGTAAACAAAAAGACCGCCGTCCGGCGGTCTTTTTTTGTCTGTGTATCTTAGGTTCCTTAGCGCTTAACTGCGGCCTGCTTGATTTCGCCAGGATCGTTCAAGACCGCAACACATCTCTTTGGTAGATCTGCCAGCCGTATGGGCCTCTTCTTCTTGATCTTCTCACCTGGTTTTGGTGGTGTACGCCGGTAGGGCTTGTCTGAAAGCCAATAGGCCAGCTCTTTTCCACAGCCAGTACCTGGTGGTGGTGGATTCTGATTCTTGCAACTACTGGCACCTTTGGGGCATTTGAGGCGCACGTGAAAGTGGTAATGGTGTCCATACCATGGTCGAAGCTTACGCAGCCAGGAACGGTCTTTCTGTTGCTTAGACCACTTACACATCTCTTTCTTTATGGCTGGGTTGATGAAGATCCTGGCAACTTGTTTATCCAAGGCTGCACGGCGTAATATCTTTGCGTGTCCCGTAGTCCAGACCTTTGGGTTAATCTCACGGCGGTTTTTTATTGTGGATACCGCGCTTATATTCTCGCGCTCACGTTTGCTGAGTCTTTTGTTGGGCATCGGGTTAAGCCAGATGTCGACATCCATGCCAATCTGGTGACTGGCGTGGTCTCCCATCATAGGACCACCTCTGGGCTGAGAGAGATCACCTACCAGAAGTCCAGGCCAGTTATCCTTCTCTGTCACAGTCCTAGCGAATTTCTCAATGAATGCTATCAACTCAGGGTGTCCCCAATACCTATTGCGGCTAAGGCGCATTGCCTGCCAACTGCTACCGTTTGCAGGCAGACGTTCCGCGCCAGCAAGACAACCCTTGGCGTAGCTGCCAATGGGCTGAGGTTTCATCTGGGCAGGTACTTTCATGTGGCCAAAAAGCTCTTTGGCGGGTGTGGAGGTTTTTGAACTGACCTTCTTGGCCTCAACCATACCGGTTAGGCCAAAAACGAGCAAAAGGCTAAGCAGAATTCTCAACGGTAATCTCCTAACAGGTACTACAGGCTTAAATAGCATAAACAGAATATAGACAAAATCTCTCGGGAGGTAGATATAGTTTGGAATACACAGACCCACAGTCTTCGGAGACAGTCGTAATTATACGCAATAAAAGGTGCTTTTTACTCTAATAACAGATAGTTAGCAAATATTATTGATTGATGCTTTGCTAAATAGCGAAGTGACGCCATAAACTGATTTTATTTGCAACCAATCAACGCTCTGGCAACAAATCAATATTGTGTCTTTATTAATAGGATCAAAGAGTTATATCTATGTGGGTGCTTTTGTGAAGAAGGTAATGACAATAAACTCAAATCAATCTGCCAGGATAACCAAGCGAGATCACCCTGGTTTATATCAAGATAAATCTATGCATAGCAATGAACAAACCAATACCTCGGTTTTCAAAAGTTTACATTGTTTAATGTGTAACCTTAGCCACACTTAGACTCACCACAGTTCAAGCAGGTGAGGCATCCATCCATCTGGATCACCGCCTTGGTGCTGCACTTGGCGCAGAGTTGAGCCCCTTCTGGAAAAGCGCTGTCGTGATCAGCATCTTTCATGTTTATTGATGCTTCGTATTCGGTACGTTTTTCGTTTATTAGTTTTTGCTGGTGCTCATCCGGTTCATCTTCTTTCAGTAGGCCGATCATTACCAGATGGCAGTGGATTACATCTCCGATCTCAGCAACCAGGGATGGCATGTATTTGCCACCTTTTTTGAAATAGCCGCCACTGGGGTCGAATACAGAACGCAATTCTTCCACCAGAAAGGTGACATCACCGCCCTTGCGGAATACTGCTGAGATAATCCTGGTTAGTGCCACAATCCACTGGAAGTGGTCCATGCTTTTGGAGTTGATGAAGACCTCGAACGGGCGCCGCACTTCGTGCTGGGTTCCATGGTTGAGGATTATGTCGTTGATGGTCACATAGAGCGCGTGTTCGGTGAGTGGCGTCTTGATCTTATAGGTTGATCCAAACAGCATCTCAGGCCGTGCAACCTTTTCATGCATATGGATGATGTTGCTTTCCTGCTCGACTTTGGCAGCTACCTCAGGGGCGTTGTCTTCCTGTTCCGCTGCAACTGAGTACTCAACAATTTTTTTCTCGATTTTGATAGCCATGTTCTCTGCCTTGTCTCTGGGCAACCGCTGTGTGGCTGCCTGAATATGTATGGTTTTGGTAGTGTCAGAACTTTCCGTAGTAGCCTTCTTTAAGCGCATCAAACAGGTTGGCGGCTGTGTGGAGTTCGCCGTCGTATTCGATCTCTTCGTTGCCTTTTACATCTACCGTACTGCCGTCGTCCAGGGTGAAGCTGTAGGTGGTGTTTTCCAGGTCCTGCTCTTTTACCAGCACTCCCTGGAATGCTTCCGGATTGAAGCGAAATGTGGTGCATCCTTTCAGGCCTTTTTCGTAGGCGTAGAGATAGATATCCTTGAACTCCTCATAGGGGAAGTCGGTGGGTACGTTTGCCGTCTTGGAGATGGATGAGTCTATCCATTTCTGGGCTGCGGCCTGGATGTCCACATGTTGTTTCGGTGAGACGTCGTCTGCGGAGATAAAGTACTCTGGCAGTTTCTCAGCTTCATTTTCGGAGTAGGGCATGGCCTTTGGATTAATCAGCTTGCGATAGGCCAGCAGCTCAAAACTGAACACGTCTATCTTTTCCTTACTCTTTTTGCCCTCACGAATTACATTGCGTGAGTAGTGGTGGGCAAAGCTTGGTTCAATCCCGTTACTGGCGTTGTTGGCCAGAGACAGAGAGATAGTGCCAGTCGGTGCAATGGAGCTGTGATGGGTAAAGCGACAGCCTTTATCAGCGATCTGCGCTACCAGTTCTGGATCTTCCTGGGCCAGTTGCTGCATATATTTGCTGTATTTTGCGTGCAGTATCTTGCCTTTTATCTTGTCTCCGACCTTCCAGTTATCCACCGCCATCTCGGGGCGATTGGTCATCATCTTGGAAGTGATGGTGAACTCCTCCTCCATGATAGGTGCTGGACCTTTCTCTTCAGCAAGTTCGACACCGGTACGCCATCCCTCCAGGGCCAGCTCTTTAGTAACACGTTCGGTAAACTCCATGGAATCAGCTTCACCGTATCTCATGCGCTGCATGGTGATGGCTGAACCTAGGCCAAGATAGCCCATGCCATGTCGTCGTTTGTGTATGATCTCTTGTTGCTGCTGCTCTAGTGGGAGACCGTTTATGTCTACTACATTGTCCAGCATTCTGGTAAATACCCTAACCACGTCCCGGAAGGAGTCCCAGTCAAAACTTGCTTCTTTGGTGAAGGCATTGCGCACAAACTTAGTCAGATTGATCGAGCCGAGCAGGCAGGCGCCGTAAGGGGGTAGGGGCTGTTCACCGCATGGGTTGGTAGCCCGTACATCTTCACAGAACCAGTTGTTGTTCATCTCGTTGACCTTGTCGATCAGGATGAATCCAGGTTCTGCATAATCATAGGTGGAGGACATTATTACGTCCCACAGGCGGCGGGCGCGTATGGTTTTGTAGATCTTGCAGGCGACCTTGCCGGTTTCATCAGTTGCGTAGCCTTTAGCGTTGGGTAGCTCTCTCCATACCACCAACTCTTGGTCCTCAAGATCAATATTGTCTGTCTCTACCTCTTTCTCGGTTAACGGAAAGGCAAGTCTCCAATTGTCGTCACTCTTTACCGCTTCTACAAACTCTTCTGTGATCAGCAGTGACAGATTAAATTGACGCAGACGTCCAGCTTCGCGTTTGGCTCGGACAAAGTCCATTACATCCGGGTGACCTACATCAAAGGTGGCCATTTGGGCACCACGCCTGCCGCCGGCTGATGAGACGGTGAAGCACATCTTGTCATAGATATCCATAAAGGATAGGGGGCCGGAGGTGTAGGCGCCAGCGCCGCTTACATAGGCGCCCTTGGGTCGTAGGGTGGAGAATTCATAACCAATCCCGCAGCCGGCCTTAAGGGTAAGTCCAGCCTCGTGTACCTTGCCAAGGATCTGGTTCATGGAATCATGGATGGTGCCGGATACGGTACAGTTGATGGTGGAGGTTGCGGGTTTATGCTCTTTGGCGCCAGCATTTGACGTGATTCGTCCTGCCGGGATGGCGCCGTTGCGCATGGCCCAGAGAAACCTCTCTTCCCACTTCTCCTGCAGTTCTGGGGTGGCTTCTATCTCTGCCAATGCCTTGGACACCCGTGTGTAGGTTGCATCAATATCCGCATCAACTGGTACTCCGTCTTTGGTCTTAAGCCGGTACTTGGTGTTCCATATATCCAGTGAGGCATCCTGTAATGGTATGTCCAGGGCTTGAGTAGGTACTGATTTTAGATGCGCGCTCTTCATTAATCCGATTATCCTGTTCGTCTATTATTGCTATTGGCGTTTTCTGGTGAGACAGAGTTGTATCTAAATTTGGAGAGGTAGCCTATTTAGTCATAGTTCATCCTTATGTTTTTCTGTATCTCCTGAAACACAACATGTTGTGTTTTGTGTGATTAGACTATGTATTTATCATTGCGGTGTCAAGAAAAATAATTCTCTTTGTGAAATTATTATTACCATATATTTCATAGAATTACATGGTTTTCTAATATTCTACACTAAATTATTTTTCATTTTTGTGAAGTCTATATATTGTGTTGTTAAAACCAAGCAAAAAACCCTGAAACAGCTGTTTACAGCAGGAAAAATCTAGATAGGCCATGTAACAACGACAACAATTGTCTCAATAATTCGGCTATTTCCTTATCAATTGTGATGCTGGCAATCCTCTGCTATTGTTGCCACTGAGGCAGGGAGTGAAACGTAATTCCTGCGCGGGGTACAAGTATCTCTACTCTCAGAAATTTCCGTGGTTAAGCCGGTTTTTAATACAAGTGAGTTTCAGATGATCAGAGTGATGCTTGTGGATGACCATGAGCTGGTTCGGACTGGATTCCGACTTATCCTGGATGATGTTCAGGATATTGAGGTTGTGGCAGAGGCCAGTACGGGTGAAAGCGCTTTGCAGCAGATCCCTGAAGTTAAACCTGACTTGGTATTGATGGATGTCAATATGCCGGGAATGGGTGGCATCGAGGCAACCAGGAAGATTAAGCGCAGATTTCCTGATATTCAGGTGATAGCAATTACAGTTCACACAAATGCGCCATTTCCTGCTCAGCTGCATGAGGCTGGGGCCATGGGTTACCTCACAAAGGGGTGTCCGGCGATCGAGATGTTGGAAGCAATCAGGACAGTTGTAGACGCTAAACCGTATCTTTCTTCCGATGTCGCAAAAAAACTATCCCTGGCCAGACTGGCAGGCATTGATACCGACCAGCCATTTGCATCTCTCTCAAAACGTGAAATGCAGGTTTTGATGTTGATTGTGCAAGGAGTAAAGAATCAAGACATATCAGATACCCTCTGCGTAAGCCCAAAGACCATAAGCACATATCGCCACCGATTGTTTGAAAAACTTGGCATTGAAACAGACGCAGAGTTGACCAGAATGGCCATTCGTCATGGGATTGCGGGGCACGAAGCCTGATCCAGTCGTTTCACGCTATTGAAAACTCAGACAGGTTCATGTTTCACTGCTGACTTCGAGTTAACCAAAGGTTTCCCTTCCGTGTTTGATATCAATTGTCGCGCATGTCCACGTCTGGCCAGTTTTCTGGACGATGTTAAGAGTCAGTATCCAGATTACCACGCCCGTCCGGTTGCACCGTTCGGTGATCCGAAAGCGAGACTATTGATCGTTGGTCTGGCCCCAGGCATGCACGGGGCCAACGCAACCGGCAGACCGTTTACCGGTGACCACGCCGGTATACTTCTGTATGAAACTATACATAAATATGGATTTAGCAGCGCCCCGGTCTCTGTGTCCGAGGATGATGGCTTAACCCTAACAAACTGCCGCATCACTAATGCTGTCAAATGCCTGCCACCTCAGAACAAACCGGTAGGTAGCGAGATAACTAGCTGTAACTCATTTCTACAAATGGAATTGGAGGCAATGCCGGAAAACGCAATTATCCTGGCGCTAGGTTCAATTGCCCATAACTCGGTGGTTAAAGCGTTGTCCCTGCGTCAAAAGGATTTTAAGTTTGGCCATAATTGCCTGCATCAGATTAAACCTGGCCTGCAACTACTGGATTCATACCACTGTAGTCGCTATAACACCCAGACCCGCCGCCTGACACAGGATATGTTCTGCGAGGTATTTGCTCATGCAAAACAGTTGCTCACTGAACTCTGAATAAATCTATCATACGTTCTTTGGCTAAGAATTATTGGGCATAGGCTATATAATGCCGGGCATGCAGCATGATTCTGAAGACAAGCCATTCGACCATAAGGCCTTCCTCAAGACACTTACCAACAGCCCCGGTGTTTATCGTATGTTGGATGCCAAGGGTGTGGTCCTATACGTAGGAAAGGCCAAGGATCTCAAGCGTAGGGTCAGCAGTTATTTTACTCGCTCTCTTAACCGCCGCATCCAACTGATGGTCTCCAGGATTAACGGCATAGAAATAACCGTAACCCATACCGAGGCCGAGGCCCTGATTCTGGAAAACACCCTGATCAAGAGCCTGAAGCCACACTACAACGTCCTGTTACGGGACGATAAGAGCTATCCATACATCTACCTCTCCGCAGATCTTTTTCCCCGACTGGCATTTCACCGTGGCGCCAAAAAGGCCAAAGGGCGTTATTTTGGACCCTATCCAAATACCGGTTCCATGCGTGAAACCATGCAACTTCTCCAGAAGCTGTTTCCGGTGCGTCAGTGCGATGAGAACTTCTATCGCAACCGCTCGCGTCCTTGTCTTCAGCATCAGATAAAGCGCTGTACAGCACCCTGTGTCGGTATGGTTAGTGAGGAAGAGTATGCTGGTGATGTGCATAATGCTGCTTTGTTTCTGGAAGGAAAGGCCAGCCAGGTGATAGAAGAACTTGTTCGCAGGATGGAACAGGCTGCCGATAGGTTGGAGTTTGAACAGGCAGCAATATTTCGCGATCAGGTTGTGCGGCTACGTAAGATCCAGAAAAAGCAGTATGTAATTGGTGAACGCGGTGATCTGGATATAGCCGCCTGCGCGGTTGTTGCCGGAACTGCCTCAGTACAACTCTTTTTTATCCGCGCTGGCAGAAACCTAGGTAACAAGGCCTTCTTTTTACGTTGTCGAGAAGGGCAGGATGAAAAAGAGATTCTTTCCGCCTTTCTGACTCAATACTATATAGGGAAACAGATACCGTCCGAGATTCTGGTAAGCTCCTGCCCTGAGGATCTTGAGTTGCTTGAAGATGTGTTGTCCCAGGATTGTGGCCACCGAGTGCGCATACATTCTAAAGTGCGCGCAGAGAGGGCACGTTGGCTGAAGATGGCCAAACAAAACGCCAAGATCTCTCTGGACGCAAGACTGGCAAGCAGGGCGGGGTATGAACCAAGGCTGGAAGCGTTGCAACTCTCGCTTAAGCTGGATGAGATGCCTCAGCGGATAGAGTGCTTTGATATCAGCCACACCTCAGGAGAGAAGACGGTAGCTTCCTGCGTGGTCTTCGATCAGCAGGGTGCGGCCAAACAGGATTATCGAAGATTCAACATAAAGGGGATCACGCCTGGAGATGATTATGCCGCCATGGAACAGGCACTGATGCGACGTTACCGAAGGATACAATCAGGCGAAGGCAAGTTGCCTGACCTGCTGCTGATCGATGGTGGTAAAGGCCAACTGGCGGCGGCAGAACGTGTTCTGAAAGAGCTCGCAGTAACCGGGGTGACCCTTATGGGCGTTGCCAAAGGCAGATCCAGAAAGCCTGGTCTAGAGCAGCTCTTCTTGTCCGGCCACAAGGCCCCGATTATACTGTCGGAGGATTCATCCGCCTTGCATCTGGTGCAGCAGATTCGAGATGAGGCACACCGTTTTGCTATTACCGGGCATCGCCAGAGACGGGAACGGGCTGGAAAAAGTTCTATCCTGGAAGAGATTGACGGCGTCGGACCTAAGCGGCGTCAGCGTCTGCTGAAACAGTTTGGTGGCCTTCAGGAGTTAGCAAATGCAGGAGTGGAAGACCTGGAGCGGGTTGATGGCATAAGCCGCAAACTCGCAGAAAAAATCTACCAAAGTTTCCATAACGACGATTGACGATGAAGTGCAACAACTAATCACGTACTGAGTTACTGACAATATGGTACCAAACATCCCCAATATTCTGACGTTGTTGAGAATCGGCTTGATTCCGATCTTTTTGGCGTTCTTCTACATTCCCGTCCCATATGCCCACCAGATATGTGCGGCTATATTCACCTTGGCCGCAATTACTGATGGTCTGGATGGATATCTAGCCCGCAGACTGGGGCAGATGTCAGCATTCGGCGCTTTTCTGGATCCGGTGGCTGACAAGCTGATGGTGATAACTGCCCTGGTGCTACTGGTCGAAGCAGATCCTACCCCAGCTCTGGCAATACCCACGGTTATCATAATCGGTAGAGAGATATCCGTTTCGGCTCTGCGCGAGTGGATGGCAGAGATAGGGGAGGGTACAAAGGTAGCTGTAACAGTAATAGCCAAGATGAAAACTGTAGCGCAGATGGTCGCGATATTGATGCTGATATATCGAGATGATATATGGGAATTACCTGTATATACAATAGGATACGTTCTGCTTTATGTGTCGGCTGTACTCACGGTCTGGTCTATGTATGTGTACCTTAAAGCCGCATGGCCAAGTATGAGCGACTCGGGAGAAGATCAACACAACAGCCAGGGTAGTGACTAATAGCCGATGATAATAATCGCACTTCTTCCTTGACAGCGAAGGCAGGAACATTACAATAGCCGGCGTTCCAATGATGCGGGAATAGCTCAGTGGTAGAGCACAACCTTGCCAAGGTTGGGGTCGCGAGTTCGAGCCTCGTTTCCCGCTCCAATTTTTCGGAAAACCCCGAGCGTCAAGCAGGGGTTTTTTCGTTTAGGGCTGGAAAGTTTCATCACAATCCATGATACTTCCAACCCTTGTATAACACGGCTGAGTGGCAGAGTGGTTATGCAGCGGCCTGCAAAGCCGTGGACCTCGGTTCGATTCCGGGCTCAGCCTCCAAACAAATCACCTTGCCCGGGTGGCGGAATTGGTAGACGCAGCGGACTTAAAATCCGCCGGGGGAGACTCCGTGCCGGTTCAAATCCGGCCCTGGGCACCATATATTTCAATGGGTTACCGCAACGTTTGAGGCATATTCCGCTTTTTGACGGAAAAGTTTGCACAAGCACGCTATTTTACCGGCGATACCTTTTCTTTCCCTGATTCAGCAGTATTGTCTAACATGTTCACTTTAGTGCAGCTTCAAGTGATCATCCTAGGTCTTAACTGTGCTTTTTTTACTTGGGGCATAGGTGGTGATTCCGGGGCTATTATGCGCTGTAACCACGATGCACAGCCCTCCCTAATATAGTTATCTTAAACCTAAAAATTCCGGTATTTCCATTGCATAGCAGGCACGGCACGGGTAGAATGCGCTGTTTTCCGACTGGGGGTAACATCCCAGCCAACTCCTTGCTTCACCGCAAATGCGGGAGGCTGAAATTCCGTAAGGGGGAATTATGAGACACTACGAGATTATTTTTCTGGTGCACCCAGACCAGAGCGAGCAGGTCCCAGGTATGATTGAGCGTTACCGTTCAATTGTTGAGTCGAAAAAAGGCCAGATACACCGGCTGGAAGACTGGGGGCGTCGTCAACTTGCTTATCCCATCCAAAAACTGCCTAAGGCCCATTACGTACTCATGAATATAGAGTGCGATGGTGAGGCTCTGAATGAACTGGAAAGTGCTTTTCGCTTCAACGATGCCGTTTTGCGTAGTATGACCATCAAACGCAAAGGACCTATCACTGAGGCATCCCCACTGGCTAAGCCCAGTGATGAGAGAGAAGAGAGAGCGGCGCCCAGAGTTGAGGCAGACAAAACTCCGTCTGCTCAACAGGACAATACCGCTAAGGCTGAGGTAGAGAACAAAGCCGAATAACAGCTCTGTTTCACACTTGTTCGAAGGCTTAAGTTTATATGGCCGTAGTTAACGGTCAACACCGGATTATTTGGAGAGATTAAGTATGTCACGCTATTTTCGTCGCAGAAGATACTGTCGTTTTACCGCAGAAAAGATCACAGATATTGATTATAAGGATCTGAATCTGCTTAAGGCCTATGTCAGTGAAAACGGCAAGATCGTACCCAGACGCATCACTGGCACCAAGGCCAGATATCAGCGTCAACTTTCTACGGCTATCAAGCAGGCACGTTATGTAGCCCTGCTGCCGTACACTGATAAGCACGAATAATTACATAAACATCGATGCTGGCTTACGCTGTGACATCGATAAGCGGGACTGGATAGATGCGTTTACTGGCATCCTTTGTGATGCAAGGGAGATCGCAAGCAGTGATGGTGATTAGCGCTCTGGCGCTGGTGTCACTGCTGCTCCCTCCGTTAAGCGTTTTAAGTTCTGCGGCCGTAGCCCTGGTAACATTAAGAAAAGGGCTGCGAGATGGTTTGACTGTCACGCTTTTGGGGTTTGCCGCATGTGCCTTGTTGGCGCTGCTGGTGCAGGTGGACGTAATAGCGGTAGTTGGTTTTACCCTGTTACCCTGGATTCCGGTATTGATTCTGGCCATGCTGTTGAGATCCAGAGGTTCATTGGCGCTGACAATCACCGTTGCTCTGCTGTTTGGATTGCTGGTGATCGTAGTCTACTACGCTCAATTTGATGATCCGATAGTAGAATGGCGCAAATTGCTGGAACCGTTTTTCCAGAGCCTCGGTCAGGATCAAAATCTTGAACCGGAGCAACAGAAGAGATTACTGGATGTTCTATCTCGCTGGATGACAGGCATGATGGCCGCAGGTTTTTTTCTGCAGCTGATGGTGTCATTGCTGTTGGCTCGATGGTGGCAATCGCTACTGTACAACCCAGGAGGGTTTCGCAGTGAATTTCACCAGCTGAGATTGCCGCGGACACTTGCTATGTTAGCGGTTGGGGTAATCGGCTTACTCTTGCTGGATACGGGAATTGGAAGTCCCGTGCTGGAATATATGGCAATGCTGCTGATAGCGGCCTATCTGTTACAGGGGCTTGCTCTGGCCCACGGACTCAGGGCGCAGATTGACGCTAACCAAGGCTGGTTGATTGTGATGTACATATTGTTGTTTATTGCCATGCCACACATGGTAATTACTCTGGCAACTGCTGGAATAGCGGATGCCTGGTTGGATTTGAGGTCACGTTTCGGAAAGAGTAATAATTCCGGCGGGGCAATATAAATAATTTTTACACCTGTTCAGAGGTAGCTACGATGGAAGTTATTCTGTTAGAAAAGATTGAAAACCTGGGCGCACTTGGTGACAAGGTCACCGTAAAATCCGGGTATGGAAGAAACTACTTAGTGCCGAGCGGCCGTGCCGTCTCCGCAACCAAGGAAAACCTGGAGGCCTTCGAGGCCCGTCGTGCAGAGTTGGAAAAAGAAGCTGTCGAGGCACAGACCGCAGCGGAAGCACGCAAGGCCAAGATCGAAGAACTTAGCGTTAGCATCAGTAGCAAGGCTGGCGATGAGGGTCGTCTGTTTGGCTCAGTTGGCACATCTGATATCGCCGATGCAGCAACTGCTGCTGGGGTTGAGGTGGCAAAACGTGAGGTGCGTCTCCCAGAGGGACCGTTTCATAACACAGGCGAATACGAAGTGGTTATACACCTACACACCGATGTTGATGCCATGCTGAAACTCAGCATTGTCCCAGAAGAGTAAGGGGCTGACAGGAACTCCTTGAACAACCAGGGGTTTCCTACACAGATAAGGCCGGACTGGGGTGACTATACCCTAGCCCGGTTTTTTATTGCCCCGGAATCTGTGGATACAACCAGAGATTTTCCGGACCAGGTCACAGCCAATCTTATTGGCGAAGCTCTATTCCAGGGTTTATGATAGTGCCCTTGATCAGCGCTACCGACAGATAGTTTTTACTGCTGTGCAATTAATCTAGAGTTATTTGGCGATCTATATCGCAAGTCAATCATTGAACGGAACAGACGAACCAGAGATGCAAAACCAGGCCTATCCCCCCCATATGATGTCAGGAGATGATGCCGCTGAGGCCCTGCGTGTACCTCCACACTCAATCCAGGGCGAACAGTCTGTCCTGGGCGGACTAATGTTGGAAAACAGCGCCTTTGACCAGATTGCGGATAAAGTGGTGGATACGGACTTCTACCGGCGAGAGCATCAGCTCATCTTTCGCGCTATAAATTCATTGTCCGAACTGAGTAAACCGTTTGATGTAATCACACTCTCCGAAGAACTGGAACGCCTATCTGCCCTGGAGGATGCCGGCGGTCTGGCCTATCTTGGCACCCTGGCCAAAGACACACCCAGTGCATCCAACATTCGGGCCTATGCGGATATCGTGCGTGAATACTCGGTAATGCGTCAGCTGATCAAAGTTGGCACTGAGATCGCAGGCTGTGGTTTTCAGCCGGAGGGACGTGACAGCACGGCATTGCTGGATGAGGCCGAGCGCAAGGTGTTTGAGATATCAGAGCAGATGTCGCGTGGCGGCGGTGGCTTTGCCTCTATCAAAAACCTGCTGACCAAGGCGGTCGAGCGTATCGACACCCTGTTTCAGAAGGGTGATTCCATCACCGGACTAAGTACCGGTTTTACCGATTTTGACAATATGACTTCTGGGCTACAACCGGCAGACCTGCTTATTGTTGCCGGACGCCCATCCATGGGTAAGACCGCCTTTGCCATGAATCTGGCAGAGAATGTGGCCATCAACAGCAAGGTGCCAGTGGCGGTATTCAGTATGGAGATGCCGGGTGACTCCTTGGCCATGCGCATGATGTCCTCCCTGGGACGTATCGATCAACATCGTGTGCGTACCGGAAAGTTGGATGATGACGATTGGCCACGCCTGACTTCTGCGGTAAGCATATTGGCGGAGGCCCCGCTGTTTATTGATGACTCAGCAGCCCTTACTCCAACAGAGATACGGGCCAAGGCGCGCCGTCTAAAGCGTGAACATCCAGATCTGGGGCTGATCGTTATCGATTATTTGCAGTTGATGCAGGCCCCGTCAGCAGGAGAAAACCGGGCTACGGAGATATCTTTCATCTCCCGTTCACTCAAGGCCCTGGCCAAAGAGCTCAATCTGCCGGTTATCGCCCTGTCCCAGCTCAATCGTAACCTGGAGCAGAGGCCCAACAAACGACCGGTAATGTCTGATCTCAGGGAGTCCGGCAGTATTGAGCAGGATGCGGATCTGGTTGTCTTTATCTACCGCGATGAGGTGTATAACGAGGACAGTCCAGACAAGGGCATGGCTGAAATCATCATCGGCAAACAGAGAAATGGTCCCATCGGTAAGGTGAAACTGACCTTTCTGGGACAGTACACCAAGTTTGAAAATTTCATCGATAATGTCTACGGCGGTGAGGATTACTGATGGGTCTTGGTCCGAAGGCCTTTATCGACCTATCTGCGCTTGAGCATAACCTGCTACGGGTACGCCAGGCGGCGCCAACCAGCCGGGTGATGGTCATGTTAAAGGCCAATGCCTATGGTCACGGCACGCTAGCTGTTGCTAACGCCCTGAAAGATGCGGATGCGATGGCCGTTGCCAGGGTAGGCGAGGGCATCAAGCTACGTCAGGCCGGTATCAGCACTCCCATTGTCATTCTGGAAGGATGCTTTGATGCGGATGAGTTGTTGCTGGCAGCAGAGAACAGGCTGGAACTGGTGATCCACGAACCGGGACAGCTCACCATCCTGCAACAACATACCATCTCCAGGCCGGTACGTTGCTGGCTAAAGGTAGATACCGGAATGCATCGTCTGGGTTTTTCTGTGTCTCGAGCCATGGATGCCTACAACGCCCTGAGAGAGTGCGAGAGCGTGGCGGATGATGTATGCATCATGACCCACCTGTCGAACGCGGACGACCCGGAAGATCCCGCTACAGACCAACAGATAGACTTGATCAGGTCGCTCATCCCAGAGACCGGTGCCGTATGCAGTGTGGCCAACTCCGGAGGCATCCTGAATTGGCCGGATTCACACCTGGATTGGGTGCGTCCTGGAATCATGCTTTACGGCTCATCCCCATTCAGTGGCAAAACCGGGCTGGATGATGGACTGCTTCCCGTGATGACCCTTCAGAGCAACCTGATCGCCATCAATAACTGCTCCAAGGGGGATGGGGTCGGTTATGGCAGGAGCTGGATCTGCCCGGAAGATATGCCGGTTGGGGTGGTTGCCATAGGCTATGGTGACGGTTACCCAAGACATGCTCCTACCGGCACGCCGGTGTTGGTGAATAGCGTGCCGGTTCCGCTGATTGGCAGGGTCTCGATGGATATGATAACCGTCGATCTACGCACCCATCCGCAGGCAGCTACCGGCGACCAGGTAACTCTATGGGGTAAAGGTCTGCCTGCCGAGATCATCGCGCAACATGCCGGTACCATCTCTTACGATCTGTTTTGTGGCGTCACCAACAGGGTAGAGTTTATCCAGGGTCATAGTCAGTGAGTGCAAAGGGTAAAACAGCCTATAGCTGTGGTGGCTGTGGCGGTATATTCCACAAGTGGTCTGGGCAGTGCCCGGATTGTGGTGATTGGAATAGTCTGAAAGAGACGGCCCTGGCCACAAAAACAGCAAAAAATCCACGCTTCTCCGGTTACGCCGGAGATGTGCCAAGCTCACAGATACTCTCACTGTCCGATGTAGAACCCTCACCGAGAAAGGGGATATCAACCGGCATCGGCGAGCTGGACCGGGTGCTGGGCGGTGGGCTGGTTGCGGGTTCAGTGGTGCTCATAGGTGGCGATCCCGGCATTGGTAAATCTACCCTGCTGACCCAGGCCATGACCAAATTCTCAGAACAACTATCCACCCTGTACATAAGTGGCGAAGAGTCGCCCGAGCAGATCAGTATGCGCGCCCGTAGGCTGGGTCTGCCCTGTGAAAAGCTTAGGTTTCTGGCAGAGACCTGCGTTGAGACTATCCTGAAACATGCAGCGATTGAGCGTCCCGGTGTAATGGTGATCGACTCGATCCAGACCGTATATACCGAGATGCTGCAATCGGCCCCCGGTTCCGTATCTCAGGTGCGGGAGGCAACTGCGCAGTTGGTTCGTTTTGCCAAACAGATGGGTACAGCCATATTTCTGGTCGGCCATGTCACCAAGGAGGGCACACTGGCCGGCCCCAGGGTGCTTGAACATATGGTGGATACCGTGCTCTATTTTGAAGGGGAGCATGGCAGCCAGTTTCGTCTTATCCGTACCATCAAGAATCGGTTTGGAGCGGTCAACGAGCTTGGTGTATTCGCCATGACCGACAAAGGTCTGCGCGAGGTAAGCAATCCATCCGCTATCTTCCTGTCCAAACATCAAAAAGAGGTTCCTGGTAGTGCAATCCTGGTTACTCGTGAGGGTAGTCGTCCCCTGATGGTTGAGGTGCAGTCCCTGGTAGATGAAAGTCACTCGGGAAATCCACGACGGGTAACCTTGGGAATGGATCAGAATCGTTTGAATATGATCCTTGCAGTGTTACATCGCCATGGCGGCATCGGGATGTTTGATCAGGATGTCTACGTCAACGTTGTGGGTGGGGTGCGTATCACCGAAACAGCCGCTGATCTACCGGTACTGATGGCGGTGTTATCCAGTTACAGGGATCGACCCTTGCCCCACGACCTGGCACTGTTTGGCGAAGTAGGGCTGGCCGGTGAAATCCGCCCGGTGCCCAGTGGTCAGGAACGATTGCATGAAGCCGCCAAGCATGGTTTTAAGCGGGTGATACTACCCAGAGCCAATGCCCCCAAACGCAAGATTGATGGAGTTGAAGTGTTGGCGGTAGATCGTCTGTCGGACGCGCTAGACGCGTTCTGAAAGCGAGATAGACAAATCAAGGACGGGAGAAAAATATGGACATGCGCAAGAGTTACTTTTTCCAGACTATCTTTCTGCTCATAACTCTGTGTGCCATAACATGCTTCATTGTTCCTGCGGCCTTTGCTGCCGATGGCGAAATCAAGGCAGCAAGCTCCAACCTCACACCGCTACCAGGAAATCCACAACGTAAAGCAGTGCTGGATGCGCTTCGGGAAGAGCTAAAGCGTATCCATGAAATGGAGGTGCTGTTTGTAGTGAAGCATCTGAAGGTTAAGGATGGATGGGCTTGGGTGCATACTCTGCCGCAGTCACCGGATGGTCAGCAGCACTATGAGGATGTGTCAGCCCTGTTGCACATGCAAGATGGTGTTTGGAAGGTGGCGGAGCTCCCGTGTGTGAAAGAGGACAATCCTGAGTGTCTGGGTACGCCTGACTACTTTACCGGCTTGATGCAGAGATTTGAGGCACCTGCCGAGATATTTCCAACTGAGCCTGATGGAGCGAAGCACGGGGAGATGGGGGCGAGGTGAGGGGGCGTCGACCGAAAAAGCCAACACATTGTTTTCTCCCCTCATCCTGTCCTTCTAGACTCTGATTCCTAACTTCGTCCCACCTCTGCTGATCAGTGCCATACTTGTGCTATAGCGTTCCCATGCATAGGTGTTTCCAGGTCCCCGCGACGCTGCGTTTGGATAGCACAACTGGAGAAAACTGAGAGATGATACTGGAAAATATTCTACGTTGGAGGCGAGCTGCTCCGGCGGCCAATCAGTCGGCTGCTGCACAACATCTGCTGCAGAGCCTGTTCTTGATGGCCTGGATGGTGGAGGCGCGCGACCCTTACACTGGCGGGCATCTTTGGCGTGTATCCCAGTTCAGCATGTTACTGGCACAGGATACTGGTATCAATGAGGGCGGGGTGGCACGCATCACCCTTGGCGGTTTCTTGCACGATCTGGGTAAGGTCGGTGTGGCTGATGCCATCCTAAATAAACCAGATCGGCTCAGCGAAGAGGAGTACGACGTGATCAAGACCCACCCCGAGGTGGGCGCGCGTTTGCTTGCCGGACATCCACTGGCTCCTCTTGCTATCGCAGCGGTGCTGCATCACCATGAGCGGCCCGATGGTACCGGTTACCCCCAACGGCTGGCTGGGGAGGATGTGCCGCTCGATGCGCGGATCGTCGGCATTTGCGATGCCTTCGATGCCATGACCAGCACCCGCCCGTACCGGCGCGGTATGCCCATAGCGAAGGCCCTTGCCATTATCGAGGATAATCTCGATCAGCAATTCGACCGCACACTAGGTGAGCGCTTCCTGACGCTGGGTCGTGCCGATGTGTTTGACCACATTGTCGGACACAGTGACCACGGTATCCCACTGCAGGAGTGTCCGATATGCGGACCGACTATCGTTATCCAACGCGGACAACACGCAGGGGAACACGTCTATTGTCGGCACTGTGGCAGCGATGCGGTGCTCGAACAACATCATGGTACTATCCAGGCCATGCCTACCGGGCACAAGGGCACTGCACAGCAACTGGAACCGCAAGCCGATCTGGATATTATCGATGAGCTGGTCAAGGCGTCGGTTGCAAGCCTAGAAAGAGTGGTCTAGGGAGCCGATGATTCAGGTCTTGCGCGATGGTGATGTGATTTGAGTCGATAGGGGAGCGAAATGTGAAGTGCCGAGTTGAATCTTAGATTAGATATGGCTATAAAATAGCTTGTGGGCTAGAAGGAAGTGCAGAGCTAATAACAAGGAGGAAGACAATGGCTGAAAATAAATTTATTACTAATGCTCAGGCAGATGTACCCGATATACGTGATTGGATCTACCAACCAGCCTTGATTCATCTCGAAGAGTTCATTGATCCTCAAGTACATACAAGGCGAAAAATCCTCGATCAAAAAAGTGAAGGTGCCTGTACCGGCTTTGCTGTGGCAGGGGCTATAAATCTGCTTAATCAACGCGCCGACCGTGACATAGTCGTCAGCCCCAGAATGCTCTATGAGATGGCAAAGCGATCTGATGAGTGGCCGGGTGAAGACTATGATGGTTCAAGTCTTCGTGGTGCTATTCGTGGTTGGAACAATATGGGTGTGTGCGAAGAGACGTATTGGCCATACCGTGTCGGATCGAATAAAGGTGACTTGACCATAGAAGCGGCAAAGAATGCACGACAGTACACTGTAGGTGCTTATTATCGGCTTAAGCCAAGCATAAGCCATTTTCATACTGCACTAAATGAAAACGGCGTAATTGCTGTTTCAGCCAAAGTACACAAGGGGTGGTTCAAACCGGTCGCTGGCATTATTAAACATAGCAAAGATACTGCGGGTGGCCACGCCTTTATTATCGTCGGCTATAACGATAAAGGATTTTGGATTCAAAACTCATGGGGAAAGAAGTGGGGTGATAATGGTATAGCACTCTGGACTTATGAAGATTGGATCGAGAATGTGATGGATGCATGGGTATTTCGTCTTGCACTCTCTACCCCGCAAATATTCGGAATGAAGGCGGGTTCATCGCGACTTGCTACTTCAGAGTCAACCAAGGTAGAAAAGTCTGCTATACCGCGCGCAAAGATTGCCGGACATTTTATCCATATTGATGATGGCCGCTATATGGAAAGTGGTCGTTATTGGAGTACGCCAGCTGACGTGGAACAGACCGCTGAGTTGGTAGCTAACAGCGCAAAGTATAAACATATACTCATCTACGCTCACGGCGGTCTTAATTCTCCTAAGGATTCTGCCCGTCGCATAGCGGCCATGCAGGAGACCTACAAAGCCAACGGTATCTATCCGTTTCATGTCATGTACGATACTGGTGTCATTGAAGAGTTAAAAGACTTGGTAGCTCGTAAGGAGAGTGATGCCTCAGAACGTACGGCTGGCTTTACCGATTGGACCGACCGCTTTGTTGAAGGATTGATACGCCGACCTGGTACCTTGTTATGGGAGGAGATGAAACAGGATGCTCACGACGCCTTCGCCCGAGAAGGCGCGGGGACAGACGCGCTGGAACATTTTGTTAAACACATCAATCAGAGCAAAAGGCGGGTAAAGTTTCATTTGGTGGGGCACAGCACCGGCGCAATTGTCATAGCTCACCTACTGCAAACCTTAAGGCAAAGAAAGGTCGCCTTCTCCAGTTGCTCACTGCTGGCGCCTGCATGCAGTCTGGATCTATATCACAAGGCATATCTTCCTGTGCTGCAAAAAAAGACCAAGCTCACGCTTGGTGACATGGTGGTTTACAATTTAAAAGACCAGCTGGAAACGGATGACAATGTCGGCAAGATCTATCGCAAGTCACTTTTATATATGGTGTCCAACGCCTTTGAACGAGAAGATGCGAAACCTCTGCTAGGTATGGAAAAATTCACCAAAGAGGTGAAAACAGCTGGCTCAATGCCGCAATTTATCTACTCAAATGGCACTGAGGGTCAAAGAACGAGAAGCACCTCCCATGGTGGCTTTGATAATGACCACTACACCATGAATCATATTTTGAGAAGGATATTAGGTAAGGCGCCGACGCAACCGTTTACTGCGGAGAGCCTTGACTATTAATACTTGGATATCATACAGAAGACCGGCCTTCCAGGTAAAACTCTAGTAATTCGTGGGACGACATGCCACGTGACAGGGCCGCGGCAATGATTGCACCGATGCTTGTTCTACCGATGTAATCAAAATAGTGGCAAAGACGAAAGTCAGATCCACCACGGTCTTTGGCCAGTAGTTCTTCCAACCGGATCAGCATACGTGCAGTCATCAGGCCGCAGATGCCACTGCCATCTGCGTGGTTGTTTTGATCGGTAGCGTCCAGCCAAGTGGCCCCAGCTGCTTGATTTCATAGTTTAATCGCTGAAAACTTTAGTTTGAAATAGTATAGGAATGACCATTGCGCTTTTCTATAAGTGCTCATTATTCCAGAAGTTATCGAATAATCTTTCCAGCTTTCTTGCTCGTAACTGGACATTTGTTGGCTTGTTCTGTTTGGCTATGTCTGCGACTAAATGGATAGTGGGCGGATTAAAACAACCGTTTGACTCAAACGATTGTTTGAACTATATTCCACCTCCCCATGAGGTTGAACGGAACCAGATTATGTCCGGCAGGAGCGAGAATACAGATTCTCTAAATACCAGGGAGAGGCTACTTCTAGCCGCTCTCAAGTCATTTGGACACAATGATTTTGATGCGGTAAGCACTCGCGAAATAGTTGAGATTGCGGGGGCAAATATCTCTGCCATCTCCTATCATTTTGGTGGTAAGCGGGGCCTATACTTGGCTACAGCCGAGTACATGGCAGAGCGCATGCAGGCCAAGATGAAGCCGCTGATGGAAAGCATCCGGAGTCAGCTGGTGTATTCGGATAAGGATGGTTGCCAAGAACTGCTAAAGCAGCTGATCCATGGTTTTGTACACAATCTTCTGATGGGAGAGGTTAGCGAGGATGCCGCAGGTCTTATCTTCCGGGAGCAGAACCATCCTACGGATGCCTTCGATTTTCTCTACGATAAATTCATGCTGCCAATGCAGACCATCTATTCCATGCTGGTTGCGCGCATTACTGGCGCCGATCCTGATGCCAAAGAAACGATGCTTATCACCCATTCACTACTTGGGCAAATCGTTATATATCGGATGGGGCGTGAAACCATCCTGCGGCGTTTAGGCATCAAGAGGTTTTCAGCAGATGATGTAAATCAGATTGCAGAGCTTATTTCTGCCTTGTCTCTCAAGGCACTTAATGGCGAGTCATATCAGGTGAATCAAAATGACCTATAAACCACACCAGCGCAGACACATACTTTGGGTAATACCGCCCATTATTATCGGTATTTTGTTCATGCTGTTTATGGTGCGGGGTAAACAGCCACCGGCTAAAACAGAGGCAGGTGAGCCGACCCGTGCAGTACGTGTTATTACCGTACCAAAGGTTGATCTCGTGCCTCAGTCGGTTGGATATGGTGCGGTACAACCTGCACAGGTATGGACTGCAGTCGCGCAGGTGTCCGGTCGTGTAATAGAAGTTCATCCACGCCTGAGAAATGGTGAAATCATTGAAAAAGGTAAACTCCTGTTTCGTATCGATCCGGTCGATTACAGATTGGCCCTGGCCCAGGCCCAGGCGGAGTTGGCGGAGTTGGATGTTCAGGAACAGAATTCAAGGGCATTAGTCACTATCGAAGAACGGAATCTGATCCTTGCCGGAAATGATCTGAAGCGTATTCAACAACTGGTCGATAATAAGACCGCTTCTCAGAGTGATGCAGACAGTTCTGAACGTAGCATGCTAAATACCCGCACCTCGCTACAAAACCTTAACAATACCCTTGCCCTGATCCCAACCAAACGCAAGGTGCTGGAAACCAAGGTAATGCAGGCGCAAAGGGATCTGGAGAATACTACTGTAAAGTCACCTTTTAACATGCGGGTAGCCAATCTCTCGATTGAGGCAGACCAGTATGTAACCAAGGGACAGAATATGTTCGAAGGAGATGGTGTTGACCGCGTTGAGGTGGTTGCGCAGTTTGCCATGTCGTCTCTGCGCAATCTATTTATTGGTCGCCCGGATCAAGTTCAAACTGTAGGTTCGTTGAACAGAAACATGTCACAAATTACCGGGTTCAATCCGTTGATTCAGTTGGATCTTGGCAATTATATAGCTGAATGGGATGCTGAATTTATCCGCTTCAGCGATAAGGTGGACGCAGAAACCAGAACCATTGGTATTGTGGTGGCGGTGGACAATCCCATCTCCAAGATTAAACCTGGGTATCGCCCACCACTATCCAAGGGGATGTTTGTACAGGTGGTTTTACGCGGACATACCCAGCCACAACGCGTGGTGATTCCACGCACTGCGGTGCGTGGCGGTAAGATCTATCTGCTGGATGCAGAAAATCGTCTACGTATTCATAATGTCGACATCCTGTTCAATCAGGGTGATCTGAGTGTGGTTAAGGATGATCAGCTTGCCGGTAAACAAATAGTTATTTCAGATGTTGTTCCGGTCGTGGATGGCATGCTGCTGCAACCACAGGTGGATGCTGGCGCTGAGAAAAAGCTAAAGGCAGCGGCCGGAGATGGATCATGATCGCATGGTTCGCCAAACACCCCACAGCCGCCAACCTGTTTATGGGCGCTATCATGCTGTTGGGACTAGTTGCGCTTCCGGAACTGCAAAGAGAGACCTTTCCTGAGATAAAGAATGACAAGGTAGAAGTACGAGTCATCTACAAAGGCGCAACCACAGATGAGGTGGAAGATGCCATCTGTAGACGCATGGAGGATGCTGTCGACAGTATCACCGACCTGGATGAGGTTCGATGCGAGGCTAGTGAAGGTGTTGGCGTTGCGACTGCAGTAATGCGTGAGGGCGCTGATATGACACGCTTTCTGGATGATATTAAATCAGAGATCGATGCCATTAACGACTTCCCTGAGCAAGCAGAGAAGCCGGTGGTGGCAGAACTGGGACGCACCGATGCAGTTACCTCTATCGCAATAACCGGGCCGGAGGATCCGGTCTCGCTCAAGGCCTATGCCGAGGATGTAAAGACCAGGTTGAGTGCATTGAAAAACGTCTCAGGCGTGGAGATTTCAGGTTTTTCCGAACATCAGATCCGGATTGAGATTCCTGCCGGACGACTGCGCCAATTCGGTCTGTCGGCTGCGGACATAGCCAACAGCGTGCAGGGACAAAGTGTGGGAAGACCTGCCGGGCGTTTAGAGGGTGGCTCTGAAGATATGTTGCTGCGTTTTGATGATCAGAGTAAGAGTGTTGAAGAGTTTCAGGACATTGTGGTTATTTCCGGTTCTGC
>SWBY01010167.1_pt1 | contig 42484 bp, 42 predicted proteins | sample 4693071 | NCBI WGS metagenome assembly SWBY01 (sample SAMN10267273, study PRJNA491770) | bioreactor metagenome | isolation source: DHS bioreactor inoculated with marine methane seep sediment | place: Japan: Omine Ridge, Nankai Trough | collected 2006-05-06 | reverse complement strand
GGGGGGGCTGGACTATGTGTGTGATCCAGGCCAGACGGTTGGCAAACGCATCAGTAATATGGCCCTGGATAACGGCACTCCCATTGATGCGTCGAAGAAGTATACGGTGGCGGGCTGGGCCACAGTGGGTTCAAAGTCACCAGGACGCCCGATCTGGGACGTGGTGGCAGACTACCTGCGGGCACATAAAACGGTAAAGATCAGTAAGCTCAACACCCCCAAGCTGGTGGGTGTGAAGGATAATCCGGGGTTTACTGCCTAAAGAATATCCTAATTCCAGTGCAAAGTTGAGGGCGACTATTCAGCTGCGGCATGGGGTCGGAGTCAATCCAAGCGCCGTTATTGTATACAGACCAACATTGGTGGTTGGATTGACTCCGACCCCTTGGGAAGATATAGGAGGAGAAATAATGAAAAGCAAAAGAGGTTATGTTTTTATACCCTTTTTATTTTGTTTTTTTATTTATTCACTGAGCTATGCATCTACTCCAGGAAAAGTGACTGGGGGTATGGTGTTCACCCATCCGGACTGGTTTAAAGAGAGCTTTCTGGAGATTGCCAGTGATGCAGCAGAAGCGGACGCGGCGGGCAAGCATCTTATCCTGTTTATGCATCTTAATGGCTGTCCCTATTGTTACAAGATGCTGGAAGAAAACTTCGCCAACGCCCCTTATACCCAGTTTATCAAAGATAACTTTGACGTCATTGAGATCAATATCAAAGGGGATCGGGATGTTGAGTTCAGCCAGACTATAAGCCTCACTGAAAAGGAGTTGGCCAAAACTCTGAAGGTATCCTATACCCCGACCATTCTGTTTTTTGACAGAGAGAACAAAACTGTATTGAGACTCAATGGCTACCGTTCACAACAGGCATTTAAGTATGCATTGGACTACATTCAGCAAAAGGCCTATCTCGAAACCTCTTTAAACAGGTATATCGACAATAGGCAGCGTAAAGCGATTTATCAGTTTAGGGATCACCCCCAGATCAAATCCATTACCGATCTGGCATCAGTTACCAATAACCCGTTGGCTATCCTGGTAGAAGATAAGTTTTGCGGTGCCTGCGATGCGCTTCACGATGGACACCTAAAAAACCATACGATCAACAATATACTAAAGAATTTTACCATGGTGCGTTTGGACGCCCTCTCCACTGAACCCATAATTGACCCGTCGGGTAAAAAAACCACCGCGAAAGAGTTTGTGGAGTCCCTTGGTCTCTCTTATCGCCCAGGTATCATATTGTTTGATCGGGGCCGGGAGATTCGCCGTATCGACGCCATGCTCTACACCTACCACTTTCAGGAGACTCTGCGCTATGTGGGTGAACGGTATTATGAAAAATATCCCAACAATTTTTATGGCTACCTGGATATGCGAACGGAGGCAATTCTAGAGAGTGGTCAGGATATTGATCTCTCCAAATAACTAATCAGATATTCCCTAAAGCCAACCCTGTGGAGTTCCCAATTATGATGCGCCTGTTTCTAATGCTATTTGCACTCTATCTGCTCCCGGTACACGCTGCACCGGTGCCAGACAGGACGCCCGATAAGGTCGGCCCCAGCAGCTACGTGATACATGGCCCTCTGGGTCGGCCATCACCAGAGAACCAGGGATTTATGAACAATCCTGGATTCATCATTACCCGGACTGGAGTTGTGGTAATTGATCCTGGCGGTAGTCTGCAGATAGGTGAGATGGTTCTGCGCCAGATCAGGAAAATCACCAAGAAACCTGTAATTGCGGTTTTCAATACCCATATCCACGGTGATCATTGGCTGGGCAATCACGCTATCCGAAATGCCTATCCGGAAGTGCCCATATATGGCCATAAAAAGGTAATTGAGAGAGTAGCAGCAGGCGAAGGAGAGACCTGGAGGCAATCCATGTTGCGCTTGACCAGCGGCGCAACTGAAGGTACCAGGGTCATCGGTCCAAACAAAAGTATCGAAGGAAATCAGGATGTTATAATCGATGGCGTCCAGTTTAACCTGATCTACCAAGCCCAGGCCCATAGTGATACCGATATCATGATCGAAGTGCCGGCTGAGGGACTGCTGTTTCTGGGAGATAATGTGCTGAATGGACGTCTGGGACAGATGACCCACGGCACCTTCAAAGGGAATATAAAGGCCATTGACCTGGCGCTGCAATCCAAAGCTAAATGGTTCGTGCCGGGCCATGGTATTACTGGTGATAGATCCATTCTTGTAGCCTATCAGCGTTACCTGACCCTGATTCGCAACAAGGTAGCTGAGCTATTGGATAAAGGCATCGCAGATTTTGAGATGAAGCCAGCCATTCGCGATATATTGGGAGACTACGCCTCCTGGGTGAGCTTTGAGGATGAGTTTGGCCGACACATCAGCCTTGCCTATCTGGAGGTTGAGGAGGAGATGTTTTAGAATTCCAGGGACAGTTTACTTAATCCCGAAATTCACTTACGCACAAACCGGTAATAACAGAACAACTGTTTCTTTTGTGCCGGGGTGAGGTGCAACTCATCCACCTCTTCCAGGAACTTGAAGCGGTCTCCCAGTTCCTGCCCCAACCTCTCTGCATTGTATTGCACAATATCCAGTCCACTGCACCTGGTTGGGCCGTCTAAAGCAAAGGCGGCCAGCACCAGATGACCGCCGGGTTTCAGCGCGGCGCTTAGGGCCTCTACATATTTTGCGCGATCTTCCGGGTCGGTAAGGAAATGGAACACTGCACGGTCATGCCAGCAGGCGTATTGATGCGGCGGGGTAAATTCGGTTACGTCGCTCACGTACCACTCGACTTGGCCGACCTGTTGTCCCAGTCTTTCTTTGGCATGCTCCAGGGCCTTGGAGGAGATATCCAGCACCGACATATTTGTGTAGCCACGTTCCAACAGCCGATCCACCAGCACCGAGGCGCCACCGCCCACATCGAGTACCGGTTGGGTTCGGTCTGAAACGGAGTCCTGGATCATCCTCATGGATACGGTCGGCTCCTGTTGAAACCAGCTCACTTCCAGCGGTGATTCGTTGCTGTAGACCTGTTCCCAGTGCTTTTTTCTGTCTGTCATCTTGTGCTCCCGCCAACTGGCCATAACTATGGGGCTATATTAAACCATGTCCCAGACATACGCAGCCTGCCAAGACCGGGGGAAGGGATAGCGCTACAACATGGCGCATCCTAGGGCCAAGCGGAAAAAGGGTGGGCAGGAATAGAGGCAGAGATATTTAAGAAAGCTCTAGGTAATTCCATTTTTGTCATCCCGGCGCATGCCGGAGTAGTGGTACATGGATGTACCGTTTACGAACCTAAGGACGGAATCCAGAAGAACAAAACACATGGATTCCGGCCTTCGCCGGAATGACGGATCCTTTTTCAACTCTTCCGGCCCAGACGACGCACCACAAAAAACGTCACTGCGCTGGACGCCACCACCATCAACAGTATCACCGGCCAGATAGTCGGTATTATTTCCCAACCCAGAGCCACCACCATCCACTCATTCTCACCGGATGAGGCCGATAGGGCATACTGCTCCAACATGTAGTCGCTATAGATCAAAAGAAGCGCCATTAGCGCTGCATAGATTGCCATACACATAGGTTACTACCTTTCTAATCCAGACCATCAGCAAGCCTGACGGGGTTGATTTTTCGCTAGTATACTTTCTGGACAGTAATCTTGATAAGGAGTCAGCCGGATTTAGATCATTCCCTGACTTGCTCCTCACAAACCCCATCTCCCTCCGGGATGGAGGAGGTAGAACGAAGTTCGGAACCAGAGTCGAGAGGGTTGGGGTGAAAAAATCACGAATATACTAAGCTGCCGGTTTCTTTTATCCTATCCTTCTACCGGAGGGAGAAGGGACTGCAATCTTCTGATTTTCATCTCAACCAAACAGCACCATTGATACGCTTTCAGTTCTGAAGGATGTGATTCAAGCTATGGGCGTTAGTAGGCGAAGAACGGAGATGCTCAGAAACATGTTTAATAAGAAGATCTCAGCGGCTAAGATATAAAACGCCCTGACCACAATTTTCTGAACACCCATCCACTCGTATATTCAAATATCCTAGAGAGAGAACATGTACACAGACGAAGATCTTGATCACGCAGTAAAGCAGGGGATTTTTACCGACCGATCCGTTGCCGAGTTCCGCGCTACAGTAGAATCATCGAAAAACACATCTGCTGTGGATGAAGAAAACTTCAGCCTGATCTCCGGCTTTAATGACATCTTTGTTGTTATCGCCTGTCTGTTGCTGCTGTTTTCTTCCTTGTGGGTGGCGCGAGCTACGGATGAGAACCTAGCCCTAGTGATATTCAGCCTGTTGGCCTGGGGTCTGGCCGAGTTTTTTGTGCGAAAAAGGAAACTGGCGTTACCGGCAATAGTGTTGCTGTTATCCTTTGTCGGTGGCGTGTTCGCACTATGTCTTAGTCTATTCCAACCTCAATCCGAAACATCTTTTATCGCTGCCTTCTCTATATCAGCCGTAGCGGCATACATTCATTGGCGGCGCTTCCAGGTGCCGATTACTGTCGCTGCCGGTACGGCCGCAGCCATAGGCGTTCTTGTCTCCTCAGTCATGTCAATCTTCCCCGATGCAACAGAGTGGTTCATGGTCGTACTGTTTTTCTGTGGTGTTACCGCATTCCTGTTCGCGATGTATTGGGATGCCTCGGATCGCACTCGGACAACTCGTCGCTCTGATGTCGCTTTTTGGCTCCACCTACTATCTGCTCCACTGATTATCCATCCGGTTTTTTCAAATCTTGGTATCTTTGAGGGAATGGAGAGTTTGGGCAGTATGGCAATCGTCCTCGGGCTCTATCTGCTGATGACGTTCATCTCCGTTGCGGTTGATAGACGTGCGTTTATGGTCTCTTCCCTGGTTTATGTGATCTATGCGATTTCAAGTCTCCTCAAGGCCTACGGAGCCGTTGGCTACAGCTTTTCTCTGACGGGGGTTCTTATCGGTGCCGCGCTGTTATTGTTGTCTGCCTTTTGGCATACAACCAGAGCACGCGTGGTAGCTCTATTGCCTTCCTCAGTTCAAAGGTATGTGCCTGAGGTTTGTGCGACATAGCTGCGCCAGAATCAATATGGTAGTAACTCTGGCGGCACATTGAATTCAGTTGTACTACCAAACCTCACCGACGGGTCGAAACCAAATTTTGGATAGAGGTCGATATAACCAAGCACGACCGAGCATATGGCCAGATTACATCAAGCATCAAGACGGGCTTTTAATAATAAGGCGCACCAACCTGCCACCCAACCCGCTCAACGCCTTGAAAACGGGCTCCTGTTTCCCCATTTAGAATCAGGTACAATACCCGGCTCACCCAAATCAAGGACTTAGCGTGGAAAAAATCAGAGGCACAACTATCCTATCGGTGCGGCGCAACGGCAAGGTCGTCATCGGCGGAGATGGGCAGGTATCTATGGGCAATACCGTGATGAAAGGCAATGCCCGCAAGGTACGGCGTCTGTATAAAGGCCGGGTACTGGCCGGTTTTGCCGGCGCCACAGCGGACGCCTTTACCCTGTTCGAGCGATTCGAGGCCAAACTGGAAAAACACCACGGACATCTGGTCCGTTCCGCCGTGGAGCTGGCCAAGGACTGGCGCACCGACCGAACCTTGCGCCGCCTGGAGGCCCTGCTGCTGGTCGCCGATAAGGACGCATCGCTGATCATCACCGGCACCGGTGATGTCATTGAACCAGAGGATAGCCTGATGGCGATCGGCTCCGGTGGCCCTTTTGCCCAGGCTGCGGCCCAGGCCCTGCTGAATAACACCGACATGGGGGCAAAGGAGATAGTTGAACAAGGCATCTCTATCGCCGCCGATATCTGTGTCTACACCAACCACAACCTGGTCATTGAAGAACTCGACATCGAGACTAGCGAATAATTATGTCTGAAATTACCCCGCAACAGATCGTCCGCGAGCTGGACAAACACATCATTGGCCAGGACTCGGCCAAGCGCGCCGTGGCCATCGCCCTGCGTAACCGCTGGCGTCGCACCCAGGTGCCGGGAGAGCTGCGCAACGAGATCACTCCCAAGAATATCCTGATGATCGGCCCCACCGGTGTGGGCAAGACCGAGATTGCACGGCGTCTGGCCAAACTGGCCAACGCCCCGTTTCTAAAGGTCGAGGCCACCAAGTTCACCGAGGTGGGTTATGTGGGCCGGGATGTGGACTCCATCATTCGTGATCTGGCTGACAGCGCCATGAAGATGGTACGGGAACGGGAACTGGCGAAGGTTCAGGGCATAGCGGCGGACGCCGCTGAGGAGCGGGTACTGGATGTCCTGCTGCCAGGCCCATCCACCACCACCGACTGGGATAAGGACAACCAGGGCGACTCTGGCACCCGGCAGAAGTTTCGGAAAAAACTGCGTGAGGGAGAGTTGGACGACAAGGAGATCGAGATCGAGGTTTCCGGCGTCTCTATGGGAGTTGAGATCATGGCCCCTCCCGGTATGGAGGAGATGACCAATCAGCTCCAGGGCATATTTCAGAATTTAGGCAGTGGCAACACCCGCAAGCGCAAACTGCAGATCAAGGATGCCCTCAAGATCCTGCAGGACGAAGAGGCGGCCAAGCGCATCAATGATGAAGACCTGAAGCTGCACGCACTGGAGATGGTTGAGCAGCAGGGCATCGTATTTCTGGATGAAATGGACAAGGTGGCCAGCCGTTCTGAATATGGCGGCCCGGACGTCTCGCGTGAAGGGGTACAACGTGATCTGTTGCCGCTGGTAGAGGGCTGCACCGTCTCCACCAAACAGGGGATGGTGAAGACCGATCACATCCTGTTCATCGCATCGGGCGCATTCCACATGGCCAAGCCTTCTGATCTGATCCCGGAACTTCAAGGCAGACTGCCGATCCGGGTCGAGCTGGACGCTTTGACCACAGAGGATTTTGAACGCATCCTGACCGAGCCGGATGCCTCACTCACCGATCAGTACAATGCCCTGTTGGCAACCGAGCAGGTCGAGCTCATCTTTACCAAAGAGGGGGTACGGCGTCTGGCCGAGATCGCCTGGCAGGTGAATGAACGCACCGAGAATATCGGAGCTCGCCGTCTGCATACGATTATGGAAAGATTGCTGGAAGGCATCTCATTCACCGCTTCTGATCTGCCTGGAACCAAGGTGACCATCGACGCAGAGTATGTGGATAACAATATCTCCGAGCTCGCAGAAAACGATGATCTAAGCCGCTTCATCCTATAGTGAAGCCAGTACAGCTTTAAGGAGTACCAGATGTCCAAAGTAACACCCACAGAACTAAACCTGCATCGCGATTCCCGTGTGCTTGAGATCGCCTTTGATAACGGTGAAAACTACAACCTCTCCTGTGAATATCTTCGAGTGTTCTCCCCTTCAGCCGAGGTACGTGGGCACGGTCCCGGTCAGGAGACCCTACAGCTCGGCAAGGAGGAGGTGAACATCGAGCAGATCACGCCGGTAGGCAACTACGCGGTCTGTCTCCACTTTGATGATGGCCATAACACCGGCATCTACTCCTGGGATACACTGTACGAGCTGGGCAGCAACCAGCAGCAAAACTGGCAGAGCTATCTAGAAGCGCTGGAAAAGTCCGGGCATAAGCGCAAGGCAGATAATTAGGCTACTTGTCACCAAGTCACACGGGGCTATTCAAAATGAAGGACAAGGACACAACAGATTTCGGTTACCAGCAGGTCAAGACCGAGGAGAAGGTTGAGCGGGTACGTGCGGTATTCGACTCTGTCGCCAGCAAATATGATCTGATGAATGACCTGATGTCGTTTGGCGTTCACCGTCTATGGAAACGTTACACAGTAGAGCTGGCCGGTCTGCGACCTGGACACAAGGTGCTGGATCTTGCATCGGGAACCGGGGATCTGGCCGCTCGTTTCTCCGGGCTGGTGGGGCCTGATGGTCTGGTGACCATGACCGATATCAACGCCGCCATGCTGGATCAGGGCCGGGCGCGCATGGCGGACCGGGGCTTGATCGGCAATATAGAATACGTACAGGTCAATGCCGAGACCATCCCGTTTGACGACGGCAGGTTCGACTGTGTCACCATCGGCTTTGGTCTGCGCAACGTCACCGATAAGCAACAAGCGCTCAATGAGATGTTCCGGGTACTCAAGCCGGGCGGACGCGCCCTGGTTCTGGAGTTCTCCCACCCCCAGGCTGAGCCGCTGAAGTGGGCCTATGATCTTTACTCCTTCAAGGTTTTGCCCCTCATCGGCAAGGTGGTGGCTCAAGATGAGTCCAGCTATCAATATCTGGCCGAGTCCATTCGCATGCATCCAGATCAGGAGACACTGCGCGGGATGATGCAACAGGCAGGCTTCGAGCGTTGCGACTACCACAATCTCACCGGCGGGGTGGTTGCCGTCCACCGTGGCTACAAACTCTAAGCATATGACCATCGCGGATCTCGCCTATGCCGGCCTGGAGCAGGCCATAAACCATCACATCTCCATGGACCCGGATGCCAGGGCGCAGATGGCTCAGCTACATGGCAAGGTGATAGCCCTGGAGATTCTTGGAACCAGTCAGGCCATCTACCTGATTCCCGGACCGGAGATGGTGCAACTACTGAGCCGCTACGAAGGCACGCCGGACTGCCTGCTACTAGGCAGTCCTATGACTATCGCCCAGCTCCGCCGCCCGGTACCGGAAGGCAGCGGCCCCATCCCGGAGGAGATGCAGGTCTCTGGAGACCGGGAGCTGGCCCAAGAATTTTGCACCATCCTGCGGCAGATTGAGATCAACTGGGAACAACACCTGGCGCAATACACCGGTAGCATGGTGGCAGGTGAGGTCGCCAAGGCCATAAATTTTGCAGATTACTGGCGTGGTCATGTCGTCGACACCCTTAACCAGGATCTGCAAGAGTATCTACAGCAGGACCAAGCCATTCTCCCAACCCGACATGAGATCGAGGAGTTTGGCTCCAAGGTAGCTCGGTTGACTGAGAGACTGGAAAAACTCCAACAACGCATCAACAGCCTAAAACCAAAAGGGTCCGACAAATGATTCATTTTGGCGAGGCAATGCGCATCCTCCACATCAACCGGGTGCTGCTGCGTCACGGCCTGGATGAGGTAATCCTCAAGGCCCACCTGTTTCGTCCTATCCGTTTCATCCTCTACCTGTCCCCCTGGTATTGGCTGCGCCGCAACAGCTTGCCATCTTATCCGGTGCGCATGCGCATGGCCCTGGAAGATCTGGGACCAATATTTATCAAGTTTGGCCAGATCCTCTCCACCCGACGCGATCTACTCCCGCTGGAGTTCGCCGATGAGTTTGCCAAGCTACAGGATGCGGTACCGCCCTTTCCAGGCACCCAGGCCCGCGCCCAGATAGAACACGCCTTCGGCTGTCCCATTGAGGATCTGCTGGATGATTTTGACGAAACGCCGATTGCCTCCGCCTCTGTAGCCCAGGTCCATGGTGCTCGTCTGAAGGACGGGAAAGAGATAGTGGTAAAGGTGTTACGCCCGGACATCGAGCAGGTGATCCGGCGCGATGTGGGCCTGCTACAGATAATAGCCCGGCTGGCCAACCGCTACTGGGGAGAGGCGCGTCGACTCCACCCCCTTGAGGTGGTTGAGGACTACAAAAGAACCATCCTGGATGAGTTGGATCTGCAACGGGAAGCGGCCAATGCCTCACAACTGCGCCGTAACTGGGAGGGTAGCGATCTGCTGTTTGTTCCGGAAATCTATTGGGATCTTACCAGCAAAGGCGTACTGGTTATGGAGCGGATCCACGGCACCCCCATAAGCAATCTCGACGCCATCAAGCGCCAGGGAATAAGTATGCGCATGCTGGGGGAGCGCGGGGTTGAGGTCTTTTTTACCCAGGTATTCCGGGATAATTTCTTTCATGCCGACATGCACCCAGGCAACATCTTTGTTGAGCCAAACGGTCGCTATATTGCGGTGGATTTCGGTATCGTCGGCTCTCTCACCACCGATGACCAGCGCTATCTGGCGGAAAACCTGTTGGCGTTCTTCAATCGCGACTACCGGCGTGTGGCCGAACTGCACGTGGAATCTGAGTGGGTACCGCAGGGCACCCGGGTGGATGAATTCGAGACCGCAATTCGTTCCGTATGTGAACCCATCTTCAACAAACCTCTGAGCGAGATCTCCTTCGGACACTTTCTGCTTAAACTGTTCCAGACCGCACGCCGCTTCGATATGGAGGTACAGCCGCAACTGGTGCTGTTGCAAAAGACCCTGCTGTATATCGAGGGTTTGGGACGTCAGCTCTATCCTGAGCTGGACCTGTGGGCCACGGCCAAACCCTATCTGGAAGATTGGATGGAGCAACAGGTTGGACCCAAGGCCTTTGTCCGCAAACTGAAAAAGAACCTGCCAAAGATGACTGAATATGCCGCAGACATGCCAATACTGCTGCATAAGGTACTGCACGATGCCGCTGAAGGGCGGCTGGAACTGGTGTTGAAATCTGCGGAGCTGACCCGGCTGCGCGAGGAGACTCGAGAAAACCACCGTACCATGGTGGCAACGGTAAGCGGCGGGTCCATGCTAATCTCCGGCGCTCTTCTCCTAACCCTCGGCCCCAGCATCCTGCTGCCTGCAACCATGTCCACTATTGCGGGGTTGGCTCTTTCGACTCTGGGTGGAATGATCCTTATCCAGTCCTGGATGAAGCGCTAATCCGCTCGCTAGCTAGCGACTGTATTTGGAGTGCTCCCGATCGGAGTAACGAAAAATCTTGCGGGTGACGAAGTTATATACCGGCTTGACGTAGTTGGTCCAGAAGCGCCCAAAGCCTGATTTGTTCTTCAGGATGACCAACTCATCCTCTGTCATATTCTCTCTGGAGTAGCGGTTTTTCTGCTTGATCAGGTGGCGGATGTCCTCAGCCACGCTCCAACGGAATATCTTGCCGCGTTTTACCGAGTGATAGGCCAGCTGAAAATCGATGATTCCAGCCACATCATCGCTGAGCATCAACCAGTTCTCGGGCTTTTCCAGATCGTTATGAACCACACCTGCCCCATGCATCAGGTCCAGGATCTCTCGGGCATTGTGGTAGAAGGCTGGATCTGATGCCTTCCCTTCCTTAAGCGGCACCCCTTCGATATAACTACGGACGCAGTGATTCTCGCCAAAATAAATCAGATGCGGCAGCCGGTCATCCGCAACCGCATCCAGCGCCTTTAGCACCTTCGCCTCACGTTTGGCCAGGTAGTGTGCCAGCGGGCGCAGAAACCTGGAGGCCTCAGAATAATCTCGGCAGATTACCATCGCGCCATCCATCTCTCTAAGTTCAATCTTGCCAAAGGAGTCTTCCTTTAACGTGGCAACAACCTTTAATTCTGATGGGTTCATACGATCTATCCGGAAATGATGGCGCTATCTATCTAATTATGGTCCCAGGAAAACTCCTGGACACCACCCTATTTCTTCACAACCTTGGGCGAGTGCTGCGCGGGCACGTGCCATCGATTGTCCCCATGTTGCATCTTGACTATCTGCGACACCGGTATCAGTTTTACGCCACTGGAATCCAGCTTGGCCAGCTCCTGTTTCAACACCGCCATGGTCGCCGGATGAGGATGCCCAATCCCCACCGCATAGCCGTGTTTCTTTGCCAGCCTGATGAGTCTTCTAAACTCTTTTCTAATCGCCCTCTTATCCGGCACGTGGTCCAAAAACACATCACGCATAGCCGTTGGCAATTCTCTCTCAATTGCAGCCGCCATGGCAACGGTCTTGCCAGTGGTCCTGCTGTCCACAAAGAAAAGCCCACCATGCTCCTTAACTGTATCCATCAGCCAAGCCATCGCGCCCGGGTGGCGGGTCAACAGGCTACCCATATGGTTATTCAACCCGCTGACGTGAGGAATAGACGCCAAGGCACCTCTGGTGGTTTGTTGAACCTGTTGCTCTGTCATATGCGAGGTAATGCCGCCAGGACCCATACGGGTACCGGTCTCTGACTCCATCGGCAGATGCAGCATCACTTCCTTGCCTGCGGCATAGGCCTGGTTGGCAAGCACTTCTGTGTGGGGGGTATGGGGAAGAAACGAAAGGGCAACCGGTCCCGGCAGCTGTACCGCCCGTTCACCCTGGTGCAATTTATTCCCAAGATCATCAATGATAATGGCTATCGATGGCGTAACCTTGACCTCGTCAGCCACTGGCAATCCAGGCAACCATGACAAGGTCACCAAGCAGAGGACTAACAGCTTATTTCTGACCGTCGGCATTATTGGTTACTGGCCCCGCTGCTCTTAAGCATAGACAGACCCTTTAGCAGATTAAGCGCCTCGTACAATTGATAATCTTTTACCGCCAGAGATTCTTTCGGCTTGTTCTTGGTCTCAGGATTGCTCGCATCCGGTTTTGCTTTCTTGCTGCCATTTCCATTTTGCAGGTGTCTGGCAAGATCTGCCTCTTTGACACTCTCTATAGCAGTTTGTTTCGATGGCCTCAGCTCCAGCCGCTGCAACTCAATATCCGGCTTTATCCCCTCGGCCTGTATGGAGCGACCGGATGGGGTAAAATAACGCGCCGTAGTCAGCTTTACCGCAGAATCTCTGGTAACCGGAATCACAGATTGCACTGAGCCCTTACCAAAGGTACGGCTACCCAAAATCAGGGCTCGCTTATGATCCTGCAGGGCCCCCGCCACAATCTCCGAGGCGGATGCAGAGCCTTCATTCACCAGCACTACTAAGGGCGCTCCTTGCAATATATCTCCTGGTTTGGCGAAAAAAGAGTGCTTGGAACCTGCGGTCCTCCCCTCCGTGTAGACGATCTTTCCGCTTGTAATGAAGGCGTCACTCACATCTACTGCACCACTCAGAACACCACCGGGATTGTTGCGAAGATCCAGAATAAGCCCGTTCAGCCCACCTTTTGCCTTGGCCTTGATGTCGGCTACCGCTTTGTTCATATCCTCCGCCGTACGCAATTGAAAGTTGGAGATACGGACATAGGCGAACCCCGGCTCCAGCATGCGGCTTTTTACGCTGGCGACGTTAATGATATCCCGCTTGATGCTGATCTTCAGGGGCTTTTCTATCTGTTCACGTATGATAGTAAGGGTGATGCTGGTGCCCGGCTCTCCCCGCATAATCTTGACCGCTTCTGATAACCCCATGCCCTTCACCGGCTTTTTGTCCAAACGAATGATCAGATCACCAGCCTTAACCCCAGCCCGTTGGGCCGGGGTATCATCTATCGGGGAGATGACCTTAACAAAGCCGTTCTCCAACCCTACCTCAATCCCGAGCCCGCCAAACTTACCGCTGGTCCCCGCCTGCAGATCCTTATAGTCTTCGGCATTCAGATAGGATGAGTGCGGATCGAGTCCAGATAACATCCCCCGAATCGCGTACTCCAGAAGCACCACATCATCGACCGGCTCTACGTAGTCCTGCTTGATGCGGCCAAATATCTCGGCAAAGGTGCGCAACTCGTTTACCGGTATATTCTCCGCTTTTACCGCCGCCTTCTCTGGCTGCGTCTGGGTCCATCCATCAAGCGGTAGCAGCCCAAAAAACAGCGCAAGCGCCGCCACCGACAGAGTGTAAAAATTCCTATGCTTCATGTCGTAAATCCTAAATCGAGAACTAAACCCAATAATCTATTAACTATATGTTAACGCCAGTATCCGTCTATCTGAACCATGTCTTCGGGTTGATCGGCTGGCCATTATGCCGCATGGCAAAATAAACCCCTGGCTTGGTCAGACCCCCACTATCTCCCAGCACCGCTACAGCTTCATTCGACCTAACCAGCTCTCCTGGTTGCTTGGTCAAGCTCTGATTATGCCCATACAGGGTCATATAGCCATCGCCATGATCCAAAATAAGCATCAGCCCAAAACCTCTCAGCCAATCCGCAAACACCACCTTGCCGGCATAAACCGCCTTCACATCTACCCCTTCCGGGGCGCTGATCAGGACACCATCCCACTTCAAGCCACCGCGTTTCTCTGTCCCAAAACGCGCCACAAATCTACCCTTGGTCGGCCAACTCAGCTTCCCTTTCTGCTTGGCAAACGGCGTATTCCGGGGCTGAAACTTGCTCTGTTTTGAGGCCTTCTTTTGAATCTTTACCAGTAGATTCTGCAGCCTCTTCTCATCCCGTTTGAGTTCACTGAGTTGTTCTGTGCCGGTGGAGATATCCCGATTCAGTCCGGCAATTAGCTTCTTTCGATCCTTTCGGCTCTTCTCCAGACCGTTCTTTTCCCGCTGCTTTCTGGTCTGTAGCTTATTCATCCTGCGCTCTTCCGCCGTCATCTCCATCTCGGCCTGTTGCAGTTTTTTCAGGGTGCCCTGGATAAGATCAAGTTGCTTGACCCGACTACGATTAAAGTAATCATGATAAACCATGAGACGACCGGCCACCGCAGGATCCTGTTGATTCAGCAGTAGTTTTAACCGATCCTGGCGACCGATGGTATAGGCTGCCATTATCTGCTTTTCCATGATCTGGCGCTGGGATGTAAGGGCGTTTTTGTTCAGTCCCTGTTGCATCTTTGCCACGCGAATGCGCTGTCTCTGCTCCGCCAGCATTCGATCCAACTTTTTGAGCTCCCGCCTCTGCTTACCTATGCCCTTCTCGACCGACATCAACTCCCGTTGCATGGCCTGACGGCGTTGCTGTTTTCCACTGAGATCTGACTGGATGCCTTCCATCCGGCTGCGTATCTGTTCCAGCTGCTGTTTCTTATCCTGTGCAATCAGCTCTCCCGGCAGCAGCAACAGCAGCATAAGCGCAGTTATGCTCGACCACCGGGTGGATATCTGAGAGAGGGTGAGCATGGCGTTGGATTATAGTTTGAGCAGGGTCCGACCGGTCATCTCGGCGGGCTGCTTCAACCCCAGCATATACAAAAGCGTAGGTGCGATGTCGCACAGGGCGCCGTCGCCCGACAGTTGGCCCTCACGTCCGATGTAGACCAGGGGTACCGGGTTGTTGCTGTGAGCAGTATGGGGCTGGTCGGTGTTCGGATCACGCATCTGCTCTGCATTACCGTGATCGGCGGTCAGTAACAACTCACCTCCAACCGATTTCAGGGCTTGGGTGATCTTACCCAGGGCGGTATCTATGGCCTCAATCGCCTCGACAGCGGCAGCAAAGTCACCCGTATGGCCTACCATATCCGGGTTGGCGTAGTTACAGATGATCAACTCATACTCCTCGGAGCCAATAGCCTCGACCAAGGCACTGGTCAGCTGAGGTGCACTCATCTCCGGTTGCAGATCATAGGTGGCAATCTTGGGAGACGGAATCAGCACCCGATCCTCTCCCGGGAATGGCTCCTCTCTACCACCATTGAAAAAGAAGGTGACATGCGCGTACTTCTCCGTCTCAGCCAGACGCAGCTGGCGCATATCCAGGTCGGAGATATATTCGCCGAGACTACTCTTCAGTTCCTCAGGCACAAAGGCCGCAGGGACCCGGAACTCCTCATGGTACTGGGTAAGGGTGACATAGGCTGCAAGTTTCGGGGTGGACTTGCGCTCAAACTCGACAAAATCCGGCTCGATAAACGCGCGGGTCAATTCACGCGCCCGATCCGAACGGAAGTTCATAAACACCACGGAATCACCATTCAGAATAGGGGCGGTGTCGCCGATTCTGGTGGCCTGAACAAATTCATCGGTCTCACCCCGAGCATAAGCCATCTGTAGAGCGGTCTGGGCATCTGGGGCGGTAAACGCCGCATCTGCTCCTGTCACCAGATCATATCCCTTGATCACGCGATCCCAGCGGTTGTCCCTATCCATCGCGTAATAGCGCCCGACTATCGTGGCCAGCCTGCCGCCTCCGGCTTGATCCAGCGCCTGTTGCAGCAGTTCCAGCGATGCCCCTGCGCTTTTGGGCGGGGTATCGCGGCCGTCCAGGAAGGCATGTACAAACACCTTGTCACCGCCCCTGTCCACCGCCATGCGAACCATGGCGTGAATATGCTCTTCATGACTATGCACTCCACCCGGCGAGAGCAGGCCAAATATATGCACCGCACCGCCCCCATCCCGCGCCGCATCCACCGCCTCAACCAGAGCAGGGTTGGTGAAAAAGGAGCCATCTTCGACCGCCCTGCTGACCCGGGTCAGCTCCTGGTAGACGATGCGTCCAGCGCCCAGGTTTAGATGACCAACCTCCGAGTTGCCCATCTGACCCTCCGGCAGACCCACCCTGGTCCCAGAGGTCTCAATCAAGGCGTGGGGGTTTTCGCTCCACATCCGATCCCAATTGGGGGTATCTGCACTATAAATGGCATTGCACTCCTGGTTTTCGCTATACCCCCAGCCGTCGAGGATAAGCAGCACAACCGGTTTGAGACCAGATTTCATGACTTTAATACTCCAAACAGACTGAACCACGACGGCACATTAAACCACCTTTACCGGGACTGGGCCAAAACTCGCTGCTAAAACGGCTCGACCAAGATAAATGATAATGCCTTTACCTTCTGCAGGCATAGGTGGTTATTTAGGATAACTGCACCTCAAACAGAATAACATATTGTAATTAAACAATATTATCGATCACTTCATCTGGAATTATTAATGCGTAATTTGAGGAATAAATACCCCTGCTCAAAGTAATAATAGGCGGTAATCCCAGGAAATCTGAATGACTATCTCACTCTGCGCACAAATAATCCGTGACATGAATAATTTTTTTACCTTGAGTCATAAAACAGCGTATTATTGTATAATGTTACTTTAAAATAGGACCTGCGAAATGATGCATAAATACAGCAGCCCCAAACGGCCATTTCGTGCCATGGAGAGCATGGATGCGGAGAACAACATCTCTCTTCTGGAGAAAGACGAAGATGTGGAGCGAGCGTCCCGCTCACTCAAGGCAATGTCTCACCCACTACGCCTAAAGATCCTCTGCACCCTGGGAGACCAGGAGGTAAGCGTCCAAGATATCGTGGAATACGTAGGCACATCCCAAAGCAATATTTCCCAACACCTGGCCATACTGCGCGACAAGGGTATTCTGGCCTCACGCAAGGATGCCAATAGGGTCTACTACCGGGTGAGCGATGCAAGAACCTTAAAACTGATTGGCATGATGCGCGAAGTATTTTGTCAACCTCCGCTTTAGTTATCCACTAACTCCCTATACTTCGGTATTTTCCAACTTTATTTAACTGAATGGTATTTTTTCCGTTCAGTTTTTCTCATTCCAAGGTAGAATTAGCCTTTTGCAGACAACTTGGCTTCGCTATCTACCATGGAACAAATCTTTGAATTCGCCGGAAACCACCTGGCCCTTACCGCTGGACTTGTAGTGGTCCTGTTTCTTCTAGCCCAGAATTTGCTGGCCGATGTAGGGGGCAAAGGCTCTGTTACCCCGCAGCAGACAACAGAACTGATCAACCGCAGGGATGCAATCGTTATAGATGTTAGACCCATTGCCGACTTTTCTAAGTCGCACATCATCAATGCTATCAACATCCCAGCGAGCAAATTGCAGAATCAGCTCACTCAGCTTGAGAAGCATAAAGGGGTTCCAATTGTTATGGCCTGTAGATCTGGAGCTCAGTCTTCCTCGGCCTGCAAGACCCTAATCAAGAATGGTTTTGAAGAGGTTTACAACCTAAAAGGTGGAATCATGGCTTGGGAAAGCGCCAATCTTCCTGTCAGCCGTAAATAACCCACTCTCTTTTCTACTTATATTATTATGGAATATTAACCATGTCCGATGACAACAAGCAGGCTGAAGACAGCCGACACTTTGACTTTCAGCGCATCTACACCAAGGATCTCTCCTTCGAAACCCCAAACTCTCCAGAGGTCTTCACCCTGGATTGGAAACCGGAATCTAATCTCGCCCTAAACAGCGAGGTAAACAATCTGGACGGTGATACATTCGAAGTGGCTCTGTCCGTAACCGTCACTACTAAAATAGAGGACAAGGTTGCCTATCTGGTTGAGGTGAAGCAGGCAGGCATCTTCACCATCAAGGGTTTTCCAAATGAAGAGATGGGGCACATGCTCGGCGCCTACTGCCCGAATATCCTGTTCCCATACGCACGCGAGGTGGTCTCAGATCTGGTCAACAAAGGCGGTTTCCCACAGCTGCTACTGACCCCGGTCAACTTTGATAATCTGTTCGCCCAGCACATGCAACAAAAACAGGCAGAGAAAGAGGCCTCACCCGAGGCAACTCATTAATCAAAATGGGCAAGTCAACTCCGGTAATTGCAGTTCTTGGCGCGGGCTCCTGGGGCACCGCCCTGGCTATTTTGCTTAGCCACAATGGCGCCTCGACACATCTATGGGGTTTGGAACAAGAGATAGAAGCACTAATCCGGGATGGTGAAAACAGACGGTTTTTACCCGGGGTAAAATTCCCGGCCGGACTTCGGCCAACGGCTGATCTGAACCAGGCTATCGCCGGTGCTGACGAGGTCCTGGTGGTGGTGCCAAGCCACGTATTCTCATCCTTGCTCAAAACCATTGAACCCATGCTGGGGCCTGATACTACCCTTAGCTGGGCCACCAAAGGCCTGGAGCAGGGCACAGGTGAACTGCTAAGTTCAGTTGCCCAACAGATCCTGGGAGATCGTCCAATCGGTGTAATCTCCGGACCCACCTTTGCAGGCGAGGTGGCCAGAGGGCTACCCACGGCTGTGACGGTTGCCTCCACCAGCACGGAGCACGCCGACAGGCTGGCAGGGTATCTCCATTCTGATTGTTTTCGCGCCTATTCCAGTGATGACATCGTCGGGCTACAGGTCGGTGGTGCCGCCAAGAACGTTATGGCCATCGCTGCCGGCATCGCCGATGGACTAAACTTCGGGGCCAATACCAGAGCCGCCCTCATCACCCGCGGTCTGGCCGAGATTATGCGTCTGGGTCTAGCTATGGGGGGTAAGTTGGAGACCTTCATGGGGCTAGCCGGCTTGGGTGATCTGGCGCTGACCTGTACCGATAACCAGTCTCGCAACCGCCGCATGGGATTGGCCTTGGCCGGGGGAAAGAGCATCGAACAGGCCAGACAGGAGATCGGCCAAGAAGTGGAGGGGGTGGGAGCTGCCAAGATTATCCACCTCAAGGCCAAGGAGTTGGGCATTGAAATGCCTATAACCGAACAGGCCTATCTGGTCCTGTACCAGGGGCTTGATCCCAAACAAGCGGTCCAGAATCTGTTGGAAAGAAGTCAGAAGCCGGAGACAGAGTAGCTATCTTTTAACACGCCCTCACCCCGCACCGGCAAAACCCTGTTGTCGCCAAGCCTCAAACAGGATCACCGCAACAGCGTTAGAGAGGTTGAGGCTCCGATTGTTTGGACACATGGGAATCCTTATCAGCTGATCAGTCGGCATGCTATCCAGAAACTCCTGTGGCAATCCCCTGGTCTCAGGACCAAACAGCAGGGTATCCCCTGGTCTGTACACAACCTTGGAATAATCCTGCCTACCCCGAGTAGTGCAGGCGAACACCCGATCTTGATCCAGCTGTTCCAGAACGGCATCCATACTCTTATACTCCTGAACATCTGCCAGATCCGAATAGTCCATCCCTGCACGGCGCAGGCTTTTTTCATCCAACTGAAAGCCGAGGGGATGAACCAGATGCAAAGAACTGCCACTATTCGCACACAGGCGTATGATATTGCCGGTGTTGGGCGGTATCTCTGGTTGATACAATACAATTTTAAACATTGATGGAAAGACCTTGATGAATAACTATAATTCGCCCCTGGCGGTCAACCTGTGCGGACTCCAATTTGCGACACCATTGGTGCTGCTCTCCGGTTGCGTCGGCTTCGGAGAAGAGTATACGCGGGTAAAAGGGTTTTCCAACCGGGACGTGGGCGCGGTCTGTTTGAAAGGAACCACCGGTGAGCCGCGTCTGGGCAACCCGCCCCACCGCGTATATGAGACCGCGACCGGCATGCTTAATGCCATCGGACTACAAAATCCCGGTGTCGATTTCGTGGTCGACGAGATCCTGCCGAAGCTGGATTTCGATGAGACCAACTTTATTGCGAATGTCTCCGGTTCCACTGTCGAGGAGTATGTAAAGGTCACCACGCGTTTTGATGATTCACCGGTGGCAGCGATTGAGATCAACATCTCCTGTCCGAATGTAAAGGAGGGTGGTGCCGCCTTCGGTAATGATCCGGAGATGTCGGCCCGTGTGGTGGAGGCCTGTAGAGCGGTTACGAAAAAGCCGCTGATTACCAAGCTATCCCCTAACCAGACCGATATTGCCGAAAATGCCCGCCGTTGTATCGGGGCAGGGAGTGATGCCTTCTCCGCCATCAACACCCTGATGGGTATGGCAATCAACGCAGAACAGCGCCGACCGGTAATAGCGAATAATCAGGGTGGGCTTTCAGGGCCAGCAATAAAACCTGTGGCGCTGCTCAAGGTACATCAGGTCTATCAGGTATGTAAGGAGCATGGCATCCCCATAATCGGTCAGGGCGGTATTACCTGTGCTGAGGACGCCCTTGAATTTATCATCGCCGGAGCCAGCGCCGTGGGTATTGGAACCGCCCTGTTTTATGATCCCCTGATATGCAACAAAATAAATCAAGGCATCAGTGAATACCTGGCCAGACATGGACTAGACTCGGTGTCAGAGCTTACTGGCAGTTTAATGCTCAACACGTCTCCTTAGGTTTGATGTTAAGATTAAAATTAGTTCGCATCCATATGGACTGGCGATATCTGCCACAGTAAGAAGCTCTATTTAGCAGGTAGCAGACAAATGACGGAATCATTCGAGATACGGCCAGAAGTAAACCAATTGCGCACATTTGTTCCATTGAATGACTGGAGCAGGGTGCAACTGGAGTTGCTGGCCAATAATGTAACGATAAAGTTTGCCACCCCTGGCGAGACCATGATTAGCCTGGGTACAAGTGATGCCCTTAGCTACTATCTAATCAAAGGCAAGATTCTGTTAACCGCCGAAGATGGGAAGACTAAGGAGATCGATACCGATGACTGTCATATAGCCACCCCGCTGTCGCAACTGCTACCACGTAAATATAACGTTACCTGTGAAACCGATGTGGAATATCTGTGCATCGATAATTATCTAATCTATGAAACCGTCATCAGCACAACTCCATCTGATCTGCCGAATGGCTATGAGGTGGGTATTGAAGATCATACAGATGAACCGGGCGCTATCTCAAACCGACTCACCCGGCAACTGGAGCAGGACCTAAAACTCGATCGTTTGAACCTGCCCTCTCTACCCGAGGTGGCATCTAAGGTTGGCCATGCTATTCAAGATGAGTCCAGTGATGCGAACACCATTGCCCGGGTCATTCAAAGTGATCCCGCCATAACCGCAAAGATTGTAAAGGCGGCAAACAGCGCGTTTTACGGCTCACTGAATCCGGTAGAGAGCTGCACCCAGGCAGTTATTCGTCTAGGCACCCGAGTTACCCACAATCTGGTAGTAAATTACACCATGCGCGACCTGTTCCATACTAAGTCAGCTCTGCTGAACCAACGCATGCATGAACTCTGGAGCCATAGCACCAAAGTAGCGGCTATATGTTACGTATTGGCCAAACGTTTCAAAAAATTCAGTGCCGATGAAGCCATGTCCATCGGACTGTTGCATGACATTGGTGTTGCCGCGATTCTCAACACAGCATCGAACTATCCGGAATTAACCACCAGCCCTGCAACGATAGAGCACGCCATTGAAGAACTGCGTGTACCTTTTGGCAGCCGCATCTTGCACGCATGGCGCTTCGCTGATGAGTACATAACAGCAGCCGAACAGGCAGAAAACTGGATGCGCACGCATGAAGGTGATCCAGATTATTGCGACATCCTGATCATTGCCCAACTTCACAGCTTAGTTGGCACCAAAAAGTCCCTGGCCGCGCCACCTCTTGATCAGATACCTGCCATGCCGCGTCTTAACCTGGGCGAATTGACTCCACACCAGAGTCTGGCAATTCTGGAAGAGGCGCAAGAGCAGATTGAAGAGACAGAATCTCTGTTTACCCTGTAACATCCACCCCTGGATGTTGACTAATCTTTCGATGTATAACAGAAAATCCCTTTTAGGCTATTTAATCATTATTGTGGTTGCAACCCTGATATCTGTAACCACATATGCGCCCTCGACCAAACAAGAATTCACCCGTCTAAAGACAAACCCCTCTGCACCGGAATTCATACTCCAGGATATCCAGGGCAAACAGCATGCGCTGTCTGACTATCGGGGCAAGGTTATAGTGGTTAATTTCTGGGCCAGCTGGTGCCAACCCTGCCGCGCTGAGATGCCATCTATGCAGAGAGCTGCAGAGTGGTTGGCACAACACGACATATCCTTGATTGGAATAGGGGTGGGCGAGACCAGAAAAAGTGTTCTGCAATTTCTTCAGGATGTACCCGTGCACTTCCCCTTGCTGTTGGACAGTGATTCAGAAGTAATGCAGGCATGGTCGGTTCAAACATTGCCCACTAGCTTAATCATTAACCAAGAGGGACACATCATCTTCCTGGCAATCGGCCAGAGAGAGTGGGACGACCCAATTCTGTTAGAACAGATTAGAGCACTGAATAAAACAAAGTAACGGCCCATCTATCTTGGTTTGATATGCTCTACATAGCGCGGACGATCCTGCATGGCCAACCTTACCCGGGCCGCCCTCACCTTCAGTCGATCCTCGCTCCCCTCAAACCCAAGATCACAGTGGGCTGCCCCTTCGCTTTGTAGAGGGATCTGAATCATGTCGCGGTAGGTGTAGATGTTCTCGCCCACATCTCCGCCGGAGCAGACTGCAGGACACTGCGGGATATCTCCTTCCAACTCGGCCTGTTCAAACACCAGATCCCCGGCTTGCCACCACTTGGTGCGCTCTTCCGACCCGCTGATGGTCTTGATTATATAGGCGCGCGCAAACCTCAAAATTAGATTGCCGCCCTCAAGCCGGATGCTCTCTACCTCGGATCCAGGAAGTTCAATGCTGCTGATCTCCATCTATCTGCTCCACAATTCAACATGGTGGGTATTATAACCTCAAGGATATGCGAGCAAACCGATTTATATAACTTGCATAACGCAATTGTCGCTGAATTAGATCCTGTTGCTCAAAAAGAACTACTTCTCCTCCCCCAGACCCAACTCCTTGATCTTACGCGTCAACGTGTTTCTGCCCCAACCCAAAAGCCGCGCCGCATCCAGACGTCGTCCTCCGGTATGTTCCAGCGCGGCCTCAATCATTACGGTTTCAAACTGCGGGACCGCTTCATCCAGAATGGATTCCTGTCCCTGGCTGAGACCCTGTCGAGCCCAGTTGCGCAAGCCGCTGCACCAATCATCATCGACTGTGGAACTGCTACTTTCAGCATGCAGTTCAGGTGGCAAGTCCTCTACATGGATCTCCTGACTGGAGGCCATTACAGTCAACCAGCGCGCGGTGTTTTCCAATTGCCGTACATTCCCGGGCCATGCCATATTCTGCAGCTCGATCTCCGTCTCAGGCAGCAGGGTCTTGGCCTCCACCTCTAACTCAACAGCGGCACGGGCGAGAAAGTGTTTCATCAGGATGGGAATATCCTCTTTGCGCTCGCACAGTGATGGGATGTGGATACGTATTACGTTGAGGCGATGAAACAGATCTTCGCGAAAACGTCCGGATTCCACCAACTGCTCCAGGTTTTGATGGGTGGCAGCAATGATGCGCACACTGACCTTTACCGCCTCGTGTCCTCCTATCCGATAAAACTCTCCATCGGCTAATACCCGCAGTAAGCGAGTCTGTAGTTCAGCCGGCATGTCGCCAATCTCGTCCAGAAACAGGGTGCCGCCATCAGCCTGTTCAAACCGACCTTCGCGTCGCACCTGAGCCCCGGTGAAAGCGCCACGTTCATGCCCAAACAGTTCTGATTCAAGCAGATCTTTTGGAATGGCCGCCATGTTCAGGGCAATAAATGGACTTGCTGCACGCGGGCTGTGTCGATGCAGCGCCTGCGCCACCAGCTCTTTACCGGTACCGGACTCACCATTGATCAGAACCGTGATACTGGATCTGGCCAGGCGGCCGATAGCCCGGAACACCTCCTGCATCGCCGGTGCCTCCCCGATTATCTCAGGACTGCCCAGAGCAGTATCTACCTCCACGCTTGCAGATCCCTGCGAATGTCTGCAGGCCCGCCGCACTTGCTCTACCGCCTCATCCACATCAAACGGCTTGGGCAGATACTCAAAGGCACCCCCATGAAACGCAGCCACCGCGCTGTCAAGATCTGAGTGCGCGGTCATTATGATCACAGGAAGATCTGGATAGGCCTGATTGATCTGAGCCAGAAGGGATAGGCCATCCATACTCGGCATGCGCACATCGGTAACCACTGCATCCGGCAGCCCTAGGGTTAACTCTTCCAGCACCCCTTCAGCCGATGGAAAACTTCTGACCTCCATCTGGGCCTTTTGTAGGGCCTTTTCCAAAACCCAACGAATTGAGCGATCATCGTCTATTACCCATACTTGTTGTGTCTTACCCACCTTTCTTCTCCAATGGCAGCATTACCCTAAAAACGGTCTTCCCGACCGTGCTGGTGAACTCAACTAGACCGCCGTGCTGATGTATCAGAGCTTGGGTAATGGATAGGCCCAGCCCCATACCGCTACCACCAGAGGTAACCATGGGATAAAAGATCTTCTCTCTTATCTCCTCGGGAATTCCGGGGCCGTTATCCTCAACCTCAATCAAAACCACCAGACGATGAAGCACGTTACCGATGGTAAACTGGCGCAGGATACGCGTGCGCAGAAGTACCTCTCCATCACCCTTGTTACCCACGGCCTGAGCAGCGTTACGCGCAATATTCAGGATCGCCTGAATGATCCGGTCGCTATCCACATACAGCTCAGGGATACTGGGGTCAAAATCACGCTTTATCTGAATGCAGTTGCCGTACTCGGCCACCAATAGAGAGTGCACTCGCTCTAGGATCTTATGCACATTCACCTCAGACATCTCTGGAAGCCTGTCTGAACCCAACATCTGATTCACCAGTACCTGCAAGCGATCAGCCTCATTGATGATGACCTGGGTATACTCGCGCAGAGCGGGGTCATCCAGCTCGCCCTCCAATAGCTGGGCAGCGCCTCGAAGACCACCCAGTGGATTTTTAATCTCATGAGCAAGGCCGCGGATCAGGTCCCGCGCTGCATCATGCTGGTTGAGGAGATGCTCTTCCCGGCTGATCTGCAATTGCCGGTCTATATGCTGAATCTCCAGCATCAGATAATCCTCGTCTTCACGATCGATTATTGGAATAGCCGTACAAACAACGGTGACTGTCTCACCACTTTGCAGCTTGAGGCTTACTTCGCGTTCGGTGAAGGGACGTCCAGTAATCAGCGCATTTCTCAGCGCCTGTTCTTCCAGACCTGCATCACACTGGATGACGTCACCCGCTTGTTGGCAGACCATATGTCTGGCACTTACAGCAAACAGGATCTCAGCGGCAGAATTCATATGTCGCAGGTAAAGGTTGTGATCAAACAGAAGAATAGCGATGCTCAGATTCTCTAGAATCTGCTTGCCATACACCTCCTGGGATTCGGCTTTATTGATCATGGTTATCCCCTAGCAATAAACGAACCAAATTACTGGCGATAGCATTGTGGGTTTAAACGCCTTGTGTGACGACGTTTTGGGCACATTCAGCGGATATAATTAGAGCCAAAAGAGACTACTGGGGCGCACCAACAATACATACGTCCATAGTATGCACTAAAATGGTGCTCGCGTTGGGTTGATGCCTATTTTTTCTGGTTGTAGTTTGGGGAGTAGGTGGAGGTACCTGATTTGAAGTTTCCGCTACTCGAAGGAATACCTTTATTAAACTTTTTCCCCTCGTCTTTATAGGTATCAGAACTATCGTAGTCTTTTGAAAGATCCTCTTTGTAGTCCTTACTAAGGTCTTTTTTGAAATCTGCCTTCTTGCTTTCGTCCTGATCAAAATTGGGTTTAAGCGCTTCGCTATTATCCGGGGTTTTGCCGTCTTCCGTAGTTTCTACCGCCTCCTTCCGCAGGTGGAATATAATGGATTTGGAGCTGATAACAGAGACCCCGTTCCTATTGAATACTATCGCCCTCAAAGTATGCGAGCCACGATCAACATTGGCCAAAGTGACGGAAGTCTGCACACCACCCTTCAACAGCTCCTTACCATCCAGGTAGATGGTGATGCTGTCGCCCCGTTGCAGTCCCGGCACAAGATTGATGCTGACCTGTACGTCTCCCGTATTGCTGTGGATAGTCTCGTTCATCTTTGGCTGCACAATGGACATCTCTGTGTGGCGCGCCTTTTTTTCTGGCTCTTTCTCGTTATTATTGCTCGCAGACACTGTTGGTGTGTAGGTAACGGCCACCGGCAGCTTGACCTCTTCGGAGCCATTCTGCTCCTGATCCGAATAGTGCGCCTTACCATCTTCGTCCACCCACTTATAGATACCGGCGAAGATCGGCAGGTAGATCAGCATCAGGGCAAAAAGAAAAAAAGTTCGCATGCCCCGAGCATAGACCAGTGCCATCCCGCAAACAACAGCGTATTGGTACCGGCTCTATTATTTTCCCGACGAACGTAACATTTAGGCAAAAAAATGCCCCCGTGCGGGGGCATTTTAATCTCTAAGCTAAACCAGAAGTGGTTATTAGAGGCTGTAATACATATCAAACTCAACCGGATGGGTGGTCATACGCAGGCGGGTAACCTCTTCCATCTTCAGATCGATGTAGCCGTCGATCAGGTCGTCGGTGAATACACCACCGGCCGTCAGGAACTCGCGATCCTCAGACAGACACTCCAGGGCCTGATCCAGAGAGTGGCATACGGTTGGGATGGCCAATGCCTCTTCCGCCGGCAGGTCATACAGATCCTTGTCCATGGCCTCGCCCGGATGGATCTTGTTCTGGATTCCGTCCAGACCAGCCATCATCAGGGCCGCGAAGGCCAGGTAGGGGTTGGCGGTGGGATCCGGGAAGCGAACCTCAATGCGACGTCCCTTGGGGTTGGGATCAAACGGGATACGAATCGAAGCGGAACGGTTACGTGCGGAGTAGGCCAGCATAACCGGCGCCTCAAAGCCTGGAACCAGACGCTTGTAGGAGTTGGTTGAAGCGTTGGTGAAGGCGTTCAGGGCGCGGGCGTGTTTGATAACACCGCCGATGTAATACAGGGCCATCTCAGACAGGCCGCCATACTGGTTGCCGGCGAACAGGTTTTCACCGTCCTTGGCCAGGGACATATGCACATGCATGCCGGAACCGTTATCACCAACCAGCGGCTTGGGCATGAAGGTCACGGTCTTGCCATAGGCATGGCCGACGTTCTGAATAACGTACTTCATGATCTGGTTCTGATCGGCACGCTTCACCAGGGTATCGAATCTGGTGCCAATCTCGCACTGTCCGGCAGTGGCCACCTCATGGTGATGCACCTCAACCGGAACCCCCATCTCTTCCAGGGCCATACACATGGCGGCGCGCAGGTCGTGCAGGGAGTCAACCGGAGGGACGGGGAAATAACCACCCTTGAGACCTGGGCGGTGACCAATGTTGCCATCCTCATATACACGCTCGGAGTTCCACTCGGCCTCTTCAGAGTCAACCTTGTAGAAGGCGCCGGACATATCTGCGCCCCAACGCACATCATCCAGGATAAAGAATTCGGGCTCCGGACCAAAGTAGGCGACATCACCGATACCGGTGGACTGCAGGTAGGCCTCGGCGCGCCTAGCCACGGAACGTGGGTCCCGCTCGTAACCCTCCATGGTGGTTGGCTCCAGGATATCGCAACGAAGATTCAGTGAGACCTCATCAGTGAACGGGTCAAGGACGGCAGTAGAAGCATCTGGCATAAGCACCATGTCAGACTCGTTTATGCCCTTCCAACCGGCGATGGAGGAACCGTCGAACATCTTGCCGTCGGTAAATACATCCTCGTCTATAGTAGATGCTGGCATAGAGACATGCTGTTCCTTGCCGCGGGTATCGGTGAAGCGAAAGTCAACAAACTTCACATCGTTATCTTTGATCATCTTCAGGACTTTTGAAGCCATCTCTAGTTCTCCAACTCTTTGAATTTATATTCGAGTTAATAAATATGCTGCCGAGGCAGATGTTAAAAAATACAAGGCCCCCTCCCAACCAGATAGAGGCCAACTAAATAGCAACCGCAGCTCTTGCACCGATGGAATGCGGCAAGGGCGAAAAAATATCTCTACCGCCATCGTAGAGAAATACACCCCATATAAAAAATGATTCTACCGTCTATAGCAAAATCTATGCCACTCAATATTAGCGGCCATTGACTACTTCGATCTTGCGATCATCAAAACAGATACCATATGCCCTGATGCACCCAAAAACAATCATCACCAACAGATGGTTACAGCATTTTAGCTGGCGGTTAGCCGCAGATGCCACATGCCGTCTAAACGCCCCAGAAACATCTGGCTGACAAATTGACACCACGGCCTCCCCCGCTCACTACGCACCATAAATGTGCGCCAATGCCGAACGAGCACCATAATGGTGCCTACCCAAAGAATATGTTGAGCGCTCTAACCTCGCTCCACTCCTTCAGTGGCTCCTGTAATTGGGCACGCAGATCGTCCAAATCCCTCTCCCCATCGTAGCAGCTTAGCGGAAAATAGAGGTCGATATCTATCTTTCCGTCCAGGTAATGAAGAATCGTTCGTTTGATATTCGCCGCCCGGGGGATGGTTTGCCAGCTACGGTTCAGTTTATCCAGGATATCGCTTCTAAGTGGCAGACCCTTTGTCGGTGAACCCGTCTCGTCATCCTCGGGATCTACGTGTACGGTAACATCGCCAATATCATCGACCTGTTCCATGAGTAGATCCATCACCGTTTGGCTGATCATGTGCCCTTCGCTCACGCTTAGCCAATGCTCCACCAGCACATGCACATCCACCGAAACCTCTCCGCCTATGCTCCTGGTTCTGAGCGTATGGATGGCCGTTACCCCATCCACCGAGTGGATTAGATCCTTCACCTTCTCCAGGCCCTCGCCCCCCAAGCCAACATCCATTAGCTCCTCAAATGCCGACCAACCCAGATTCCAGCCCACATGGGCAATCATCACTCCGACCACAACTGCTGCCACGCTATCCAGGTACGGAAGACCGGCAATGGTTCCGCCAATACCCACCACCACCACAATAGAGGAGATCGAGTCCGTCCTGTGATGCCAGGCGTTCGCCTGTATCATCTTGGAACCAATCTGGCGACCGACCCGAATCGTATAGTGGTACAGGACCTCTTTGATCAGCACGGAAAAGATTGCAACCAGTAACGCCACAGGGCCGGGATGCAGTAGCCGCTCCGGGCTGAACAGCCGTTCCGTCCCGTCCCATACGATTCCTGCCGCAACCAGGATCAGGAGCAGACCCAGCCCAAGGGTGGCGCCGGTCTCAAATCGTCCATGTCCGTATGGGTGTTTTTCGTCTGGACCCTGGTCTGCATGATGGGAAGCAAACCAGACCATGGCATCAGACAGCAAATCCGAAAATGAGTGGATACCATCAACAATGAGGGCTTGTGACTGGGCAATAATGCCAAAGGCAACCTTGACCACAGACAACAGGATATTGACCAGGGCCCCAACCAGGGTCACCCGTTTAGAAAGCTTAGTCCGGTCCTGTGGCTTACACTCCTGCATCAGCTATCTTCTTCTCCCACTCTGACCACAACTATATATTCATTTCCCTCGCTGCGGGTTTCCAGCACCTCATGTCCATTGATCCTGCTCCAGCAAGGTATGTCGTTAAGGGCGCCAGGATCGGTGCATATAGCCTCGAGTTCGTCTCCTGGTGTTAGCTTTGCCGCCTGATTCTGTACCTTGATCACCGGCATGGGGCAGAGCATCCGCCTGCAATCGACCTCAACCCTTTTCACAACATCCATTCCGGCTTTATTTCAAGAGGACCCAGGGGGGCCACCTTGAGGCAACGCGTATTGGCATCCATATCCCGTATCTCCACCTCCACGCTGTCTGCCGTCTTGCCCTTGCTGTAACGGGCCAGGATACGGGCGGCCAGATCCAGATCCTGCTCCGAAACCTTACCATCAACCAACGCCAGCGGGCCGGGGTGGCTGGTGGTCCTGAGGCTGACATACTGGTTGCGATAGCCTTGCAAGAAGTTTCCCTCACCCTCTTCCCTGGAGATGATCAGTTTGAATTCCGGACTTGGCCGCACATGCCGACCCACCTTGAGCAGCATGATGTCGTCCATCTCATAGCTCTTTTCTCCCCGCGCTTGCCACAGGTCCGCAAGCTTCGCCGAGTACTGGGCGTCGGTAAGAAAACAGCAGCCCCCGGCCGGTTGCGCATAGTCCTCAAATCCGAATTCTTTCGCCAGGGCCATCTGTGGTTTTCTGGTGCGCCCACTGAAATCATACAGGCGCTCACGATCCACCCAGCCCTCTCTCTCCGGCAGGGTTTCGGGAAGATTCCTCGCACACAGGGGTCGCAGCAACAGATCGTCTGCGCCTGAATCACGCGCAATCACCGGCATGGTGTCCTTGCGCTGGGACATGGGGCGCTGACCGACCACCTCTCCGGTGATAATAAAATCGAAGCCGTTCTGCAAGATCCATTCATGGGCCTTCTTCACCATGAATATCTTGCAATCAAGACAGGGGTTAAGATTGGCTCCATAGCCGTGTTTGGGATTGAGTAGTACCTGTTTGTACTCTTCGATGATATCTACAATGTGCAGCTTAATGCCCAGCTGCTCAGCCACCCACAGGGAATTATTGCGCTTGGGTTTAGCTCGATCCTTTTTGCGTATTGCGTGAGTATGTCCCTCCACACAGAATCCGGTGTAAAAGTTTATACCCTCTACATGCACCCCATGCTCCTGAACCACCTTTGCGGCCAGAAGTGAGTCCAGTCCACCGGATATAAGCGCCACTGCCTTGCGTTGTTGCGTCATGATCTATCTTCAATAAATAAACAGGCGTGGGATTATACTGCATCCGCCAACAGGAAGCGCACTCTAACCAAGAGTCGGACATTGCCATCAGGATCAATAACTACCGGTGCCTACGCCTGCCATCCCTGTGGTGGCCACGGTGGCCATGCCTGCGATCTCCACGACTGCTGTAGTAAATCAACGAATACGAGGGATACGGGGCCCAGCCATAATCATCGTATCCCCAGTCATCGTAACCAGCACTACCGTAATAGCGATGGTTGTAACCATGGCAGCCCATCAGGGTCAGGCTCATCACCGCAACAGCGCTAAATACAGCTAGCTTCTTACTCATATCGTCTCTCCCGTCTCTGCCATCCAACACACCTTGCGCGGGGTGTTTTGGCCACTAACCAGTCTCACTGGTAATTCTAGGGATAGGCGCATGAACCTTTACTGAACAAAAATTACGGGGTAAACACTTGCCAATATTCGGTCCAGCTACCATGATTATCTGGACTAATATTGTTTTTAGGATCTTGACGGAATGATGCTTTCAGAAAATATCCTTATATAATAACTACTATTCTCGTTTGATCTTCCAGGAGATATTTATGTATTTCGGCGACAGAAACCAACCTAAGGCCACAACCAGCGATGACCGTAGATCTGTAATGCGCCGCCATCTTATCTACTATCTTCGGGTCTGGGATGTTAAAGCCGATAAACTCCTGGGGCATGTTGTAGACATCAATGCCGACGGTTTTATGTTGATCAGTGAGAAGCAGGTAGAACCGGAAAAGACCTTTGATTTGGAAATCCGCTGGAATACGCCTGATGAAAAAAAGATAAATATCCAGTTTCAAGCTGAGAGCCGCTGGAGCACCAACGATGTAAATCCATCATTTTTTGATACCGGATTCAAACTGATCGGACCGACTGATGATGTACTGGAGCCTATCCGCGAAATGATCGAGGAGTATGGTTTCCAAAACTAAGCCCTTTTTAACGACAATATATAACGGTCTAAAACAAAACCGAGATAAAACTCGGCAACAGCAATCCATTATGAATAGGATAAGCATCATCGGCAGCGGTTTTGCGGCACTCGCAGCAGCAAAGAAAGCCCGATTGGCCGAGCCCACAGCCGAAATCACCCTGATTTCGCCCAAGGCCGAGTTTGTCTATCTGCCCGGTACCATCTGGATTCCATCCGGATTAAGAAACCCCGAAGATCTACGCGTCAAGCTGGATGAGTTCTTGCGTCGTATGAAGATCAATCATTACCCAGCCTCCGCTACTGGCATCGAGGATGGTGGGCGCACCCTGATCACAGATAAAGAACCCGTCTCCAATGATGGATTGATCATCTGCTGTGGAGGGCGCTTTATAAAAAAACTGCCTGGAATAGAGCACAGCATCACCCCATGTGAGGGCATCCCGGCAGCCATCAAGATTCGTGACCGCATCCATCAGATGCAGAGCGGCACCATTGCCATCGGCTTTTCCAGCAACCCAAAAGAGCCATCCGCCATGCGCGGTGGACCCATGTTCGAATTTCTATTCGGTATCGAGCGCATGCTGCGGCTAGACGGCAGGCGGAATAAATTCAAACTGGTCTTCTTTACTCCGGCGCCATCACCGGGCAATAGACTGGGGCCAAAGGCGGTGAACGGCCTGCTTGCAGAGATGAAGAAAAGGGATATAGAGACCCACCTGGGACATAAGATCAAAGGTTTCACCGCAACCTCCGTGCAGACCGAGGCGGGAGAGTTCGAGTCGCATCTAACCCTGTTCATGCCTGGCATTACCGGCAATGAGTGGTTCGACCAAACCGATCTCCCGCGCTCCGAAGGGGGGCTGATCCGCGCTGATAGATTCTGCCGAGTTGAGGGCATGGAGCGAGTATATGTAGCCGGCGATGCCGGAAGTTTTCCCGGACCGGACTGGATGCCGAAGCAGGCCCACATGGCAGAGCTACAGGCAAATGCCGCGGCCACCAATCTCCTGTCTGAACTCAGGGGCGGCCAACCTAAAAAGCGGTTCCGGGTAGAACTAATATGCATAATGGATGCGCTTGATTCTGGCATGCTGGTAGCCCGCAACCCAAAATACAATCTGGTCCTGCCGAAAATGCAGATGTTGCACTGGCTCAAACGTTTTTTTGAGTGGTGGTATCTACGTCGTTACAGATAGCCACAGGGCATAATGAGATAATCCACCATTAAATCAGCCCGGTTGTTAGCCAAATCTGCCCTACTGGCGCTATACTTGCGCGTTTCTAGACCAGCAGACAAAGGCTTTATCCTTGAACATGCCAACTAATAACAGCGGCCCGGATGTTTCAACATTCCAAGGCCTGATCTTCGCCCTGGAACAATACTGGGCAGATCAGGGCTGCGTCATACTACAGCCATACGATATGGAGATGGGTGCCGGCACCTTCCACTCCGCCACCTTTCTGCGATCCATCGGCCCAGAGCCATGGAGCTGCGCCTACGTACAGCCCTCGCGCAGACCCACCGATGGCCGTTATGGCGAGAACCCCAATCGCCTTCAGCACTACTACCAATACCAAGTCATCCTGAAACCATCTCCGGATGAGATCCAGGAGTTGTATCTGGGTTCACTCAAGATGCTGGGGATCGATCCGCTGGTACATGACATTCGCTTTGTTGAGGACAACTGGGAATCCCCCACCCTCGGGGCCTGGGGCCTGGGTTGGGAGGTATGGCTCAACGGCATGGAGGTGACCCAGTTCACCTACTTCCAGCAGGTTGGCGGCCTCGACTGCAAACCAGTCACCGGCGAGATCACCTATGGCCTGGAACGTATCGCCATGTATCTGCAATCGGTAGAGAGCGTATTCGATCTGGTCTGGACCAACGGACCACAAGGGCCGGTCACCTACGGCGATGTGTTTCATCAAAATGAGGTCGAACAATCCAGCTACAACTTTGAACATGCAGATGTGGACTACCTGTTTGGCCTGTTTGACCAGTGCGAAAAGGTGTGTCTGGATCTGATCGACAAGGACCTACCGCTACCAGCCTATGAACAGATCCTGAAGGCATCTCACGCCTTCAACCTGCTGGATGCGCGCCATGCCATCTCAGTCACCGAACGCCAGCGCTTCATCTTGCGGGTACGGACCCTGGCCCGTGCTGTGGCCCAGGCCTACTACAACCGCCGGGAGGCCCTGGGCTTTCCCATGCTAGCTGGAGAAGGAGAAGTCGCCAATGGCTGATTCACGTGACCTATTGGTGGAGATCGGTACCGAAGAGCTTCCGCCCACAGCCCTGGATCGTCTTTCGACTGCCTTTATGCAGGGCATCGAGACCGGATTGAAACAGGAAGATCTTGCTTTCACCCAGATACAACGTTTTGCCTCACCGCGCCGTCTGGCGGTTCTGGTTTCAAACCTGGCAACTGCACAGGCCGACCGGGTGGTGGAACGCAAAGGCCCCGCACTAAAGGCCGCCTTTGATGATGCCGGCAATCCCAGCAAGGCAGCCGAGGGTTTTGCCCGCTCCTGTGGCGTAACCGTAGATCAGCTGGAACGGGAAGAGACCCCCAAGGGAACCTGGCTGATGTTTCACCAGAACCAGCCGGGCAAGAGCGCCGCTGAACTTATCCCCGATATCATCAATAAATCCCTCTCCGCCCTGCCGATCCCCAAGCGCATGCGCTGGGGCTCCCGCACCGAAGAGTTCGTACGCCCGGTACACTGGGCCGTTCTGCTGTTCGGCGACGAAGTGATTCCAGCTGAAATCCTGGGTCAGCAGACCGGGCGCATCACTCGAGGCCATCGTTTCCACCGTCCGGATGCCATTGAGATTACCGCACCGGCTGATTATCTCGCCCAGCTTGAGAATCAAGGCATGGTCTATGCGGATATGCAGCAGCGCAGAGAGCTGGTGCGCAAGCTGGTGGTAGAGACCGCAGAGGCAGGGGGTGCCAAGGCCGTTATCGATGAGGATCTGCTGAGCGAAGTAACCGCCCTGAACGAATGGCCTGTGCCGGTCATGGGCAGCTTTGATCAGAGCTTTCTCGAGGTTCCGGCCGAGGCCCTGATCCAGGCCATGCAGGGACATCAGAAATATTTTCCGGTGGTGGCAGCGGATGGCAGCCTGCGTCCCAACTTCATCACCATTTCCAATATCGAGAGTAAAGACATTGCCCAGGTAAGATCCGGCAATGAGCGAGTGATCAGGCCTCGCTTCAAAGATGCCGCGTTCTTTTGGGAACAGGATCTCAAGCAGCCGCTGCAACATCACAGTGAACGTCTGAAAAGCGTGGTATTTCAGGACAAACTTGGAACCCTGTATGACAAGAGCCAGCGGGTCGCCACTCTGGCCCAGGTCATTGCCGAACAAACCGATTCCGACCCAGCCCTGGCCAAACGCGCAGCGGAACTGTGTAAATGCGATCTGATGACCAACATGGTCAACGAGTTTCCCAAGCTTCAGGGGATCATGGGCAGCTACTATGCCACCAGATCCAACGAAGCTCCCGAAGTGGTCGCGGCCATGAAAGAGGTCTACCTGCCGCGTCATGCCGGGGATGATCTACCCGCCAGCAACTGTGGAAGGGCCGTGGCAGTGGCAGATCGTCTAGACACCATTGTCGGCATCTTCGCCATCGGCCAGAAACCTACCGGGGTGAAAGATCCGTTCGGCCTACGCCGTGCCGCCCTGGGCGTATTGCGCATCATGATCGAGACCCCGTTGGATATCGATCTGGAACAGCTACTCAAACAGGCCGCTACAGGTCTGGCCGACAGGGTTGAGGCCGATGCTGCCGTAAACGATGTGTTTGATTACATGATGGATCGACTCAAGGCCTACTACGCCGACCGTGGCATAACCGCAGATGTGATCGATGCGGTGCTGGCCTGTCGTCCTACCCGCCCGGCTGATTTTGATCTGCGGGTTAAGGCCGTAACCGAGTTTCGCAAGCTGCCGGAGGCCGAGAGTCTGTCCGCCGCCAACAAGCGTATCCGCAATATCCTGAAGAAGAGCGACGAGGAGTATCCAGCACAGCCGGATGCCGCCATCTTCGCGGAGGAGGCAGAGCGCAAGCTATTCAACAAGGTGATGGAGCTTACCCCGGTGGTGGACCCGCTGTTCGCCGCAGGCAACTACACCCAGGCCCTGAAGCTGCTGGCGGCCCTGCGCGAATCTATAGACGGCTTCTTCGATGAGGTGATGGTCAATTGCGAGGATGCAAATCTACGTCGCAACCGTCTGGCCCTGCTCAGCTCTCTGGCGGCCCTGTTCCTCAGCGCCGCCGACCTCTCCAGGTTACAGTGATGTCACACGACTCATACACAGAGATGTTGGCTGCGGTGCAGGCCTTTCACGACAAACACCGGTTTCGCGAAACCGGCGGTGAAGAGATGGCCTACCGCGTGGCCCTGATGGCAGAAGAGCTGGGGGAGATCTCCTCTTGTGTCACCAAGGGCAAGAGCAAGACCGCGCTGGCGGAAGAGATAGCAGACCTGCTTATCCTGATCATCGGTACCGGCATTGCCCAGGACATAGACCTGAACCAGGCCTTTTGGGACAAGATGAAAAAACTGATGCAGCGCGAGTCAAAGATGATCAATGGTCGCATACGTGTATCCGAATTCAGGGATATGGAGTGAGCGATCACTATCAGTAATAATCCTATGAAAACTATCATCCTTGATCGTGACGGCGTGATAAATCAGGACTCCGACGCCTATATAAAAACCCCGGATGAGTGGATACCCATACCGGGAAGTCTGGAGGCCATCGCCCGACTGGGCCAGGCCGGTTACCGAATTCTGGTGGCAACCAACCAGTCCGGTGTGGCCCGTGGGCTGTTTGACTCGGACACCCTGGCTGCAATCCATCAAAAGATGCAGTCTGCCATCCAGGCCCTGGGTGGCAAACTGGATGGAATCTACCACTGCCCCCATGCCCCAGGCGAAAACTGCCCATGCCGCAAACCCAAACCAGGCCTGCTGCTGCAGATTCAGCAAGATTTCAGCCTGGATCTCCGTCAGACCATTATAGTTGGTGATAGCCTGAAAGATCTCCAGGCGGCAATCGCGGTTGGGGCAAAACCCATTTTAGTGCTAACAGGAAAAGGGACAAAAACTGCGAGCGAACTCAAGGACGATCAACAGATAGATACATACCCAGACCTGGCGCACTACATAGACGCACTGCTTGCCAGGCCCAGTTAAAATATAAGGTACGACAATAATGATCTTGATCCGCTCCATCATCTTTTTCACCCTGCTAATAGTCGTAACTATTCTATTCGCCATTCTCGTATTTCCCATCGGCATGCTGATACCCTTTCGCCAACGCTGCCAAATAGCCAACGCATGGGGCATGCTCTCCCTGTGGCTGCTGGCTAAAATCTGCAATCTCAACTACGAGATCAAGGGGCAAGAAAACCTGCCAGAGCACTCAGCCATCATCATGTCCAAACATCAATCGGCCTGGGAGACCGTGGCCCTGCGTGGGATCGTCCCCCCCGAACAGGCATGGATCCTCAAGCGCGAATTGATGTGGATACCATTCTTTGGTTGGGCCCTTGCGGCGGTTGGGTCCATAGGTATTGATCGCAGCAGTGGTCGCTCTGCCATGCGGCAGGTAATCTCCAAAGGTACAGAGCGTCTAAAACAAGGCCGTCTGGTAATGATCTTCCCGGAAGGCACCCGCGTTGCGCCGGGCGAACACAAAAGATACGGCATGGGTGGCGCGTTACTGGCTGAGAAATCCGGTTACCCTATCATCCCCGTAGCCCACAACGCCGGCGTATTCTGGCGGCGGCGTGGGGTAAAGAAACACCCCGGAACCATTCAGCTGGTGATTGGGCAACCGATAGAAACCAAAGACAAGACAGCGAACGAAATCATCGCTGAGGTCGAGGAGTGGATTGAGTCTACGGTGGCTGGGTTACCGCAGACAAATTGATCAGCAGGCTTGAGGCTGCTGACAACACCTCAAAACGTACCCAGCAATCCCTAGGTCTCCCTTGGCTTAACTACGAGATGATATCTTGGTGTGTTTAACGTCGCAAACACCAGTGGCGAAAAGCATAGTAAGGAACGAACTACGTTTTACCATCCGCGTAAAATTGGATTGTTATGCGATTTATTGTTTGGCATTTCATAACTGTATAGATACCTGCCAATTTGTGGACTTAGCCCTAGTAATAATTTCTGGAACAGTAGTCATTTGAATTACACTAGTTCTTTTATTAAACAAGGCAACCTTGTGACGCTCCCTTAACGCCTCTGAGGCTGCAATTTCACTTTCTGTTAGCGCAAAAAAGAAACCCGTAAAATCATTTTTTACTCTTTCTTGATTTGCTGTCTTTATTTCAATAAACACCATATCAGTAATTGCCATTTCAACTTCTGAAGAGTTAGTGAAATCTATACGCTCTGCATGGGGGTGTGATATGGCATCAAAGCTGGATCTCTTTATTGTGACTCCTGTTTTCTCAAGAGCTGACAACAATATTTTTAGCTCTTCTCCTTTTGGCCTTGGAATCCACTCATTCATTGAGTCAACTACGTAATGCTCACCTTCTGCTCCGGTTTGGTTTGCAAACCTTGCCAAGTGTTTTCTTTTTAAATCTATGACTTCAATTGGCTTCAATGACTGTTCCTTTCATACGCATAACAGTTAGTTATTCGACATGTGCGAATATTGTAATATACAACATTAGTAACAATTCTCGTTTAGATTAAACAAGGGATGAATTCCTACGAGGAAGCGCATCCCATCTTTTTTATATTTCCTACATATCTTGGAGATTAACAGACTACCAAACTAAAAAAAGATAGAGGATTTTTCTTATGGGGTGGCTTTAGTTGCTATTACAAGTATGTAAGTGCTTACTTTTTATTATGGCAATAAAAAACCGCCTATTCATAAGACGGTTTTTTGTTGGATTGCTGACTGCTAGATATCCAGGTTTTCTACATTCAGGGCATTGTGCTCAATGAAGTCTCTACGCGGTTCGACATTGTCGCCCATCAGGGTGGTAAAGATCTCATCTGCCGCAACCGCATCTTCTATATCTACTCGTAAAAGACGGCGTACCTCTGGGTCCATTGTGGTCTCCCAGAGTTGTTCCGGGTTCATCTCTCCCAGTCCTTTATAGCGCTGGATATGTTGGCCTCTCTTGGCCTCTTCCATCAACCATGCCAGTGCCTGGCCGAAGCTTGAGACCTCTTTGGTGCGTTCTCCCCGCTTCACATAGGCCCCGGCCTGTATCAGGCCATCAAGCTGTGAACCAAAATCTACCAAACGCCGATAGTCTGCTCCTGAAAAGAAATCCAGTGGCAACAGGCTTTCACTCTCGATGCCGTGGATCTTTCTCACTACCCTGATGGCCCGCTGTTCCTCTGCTGCTTCTACAATAGGACCAATGGTGTACTGATCAGAGATACCGCGCTCTGCATTTATCCTTCCGGTCAGTTCCTCTAACCACTGTGTAATTGCTGAGCTATCCTCAAGCAACGCTGTATCTACCGCTGGCATATGTACGAGCTTTTCCAGCACCTCATAATCGTGGCGTTTGGAGAGCCTTTTAATGCTGGCCATGGCGGTGATTTGCTTCTGTGCAAGTGTCTCCAGGGCCGTGCCTGACAGCGGTGGTGTCTCTGGAGAGACAAACAGGTTTGCGTTATCCAGAGCGGTCCTTAACAGATATTGATCTAGATCTGCATCGTCTTTGAGGTATTGTTCTTGTTTGCCTTTCTTCACCTTATACAGTGGCGGTTGGGCGATATAGATATGGCCTCGCTCCACCAGTATTCCCATCTGACGATAGAAGAAGGTCAGCAGCAGTGTGCGGATGTGGGCACCATCCACATCAGCATCGGTCATGATTATGATGCGATGATAGCGTAGTTTATCTGGATCAAACTCTTCCCGGCCTATACCACAGCCTAGAGCGGTAATCAGGGTTCCTACTTCAGCGGATGAAAGCATCTTGTCGAAACGGGCTTTTTCTACATTCAGTATCTTACCCTTGAGTGGCAAGATGGCTTGGGTTCTGCGATCCCTGCCCTGCTTGGCGGAACCGCCGGCGGAATCACCCTCCACCAGGTATATTTCTGAAAGTGACGGATCCTTTTCCTGACAGTCCGCCAGCTTGCCCGGCAACCCTGCGATATCCAGAACACCTTTACGCCGCGTCATCTCTCTGGCCTTGCGCGCAGCCTCTCTCGCCCGTGCTGCATCAACCATCTTGCCTGCAATAGCCTTGGAGTCGGATGGGTTCTCCAGCAGAAAATCATTCAGATTGTCCGACAAAAGACCCTCTACAATGCCTTTCACCTCGGATGAGACCAGTTTATCCTTGGTCTGAGAGGAGAATTTTGGATCTGGAACCTTTACTGATAACACTGCGGTCAAGCCTTCACGGGCATCATCACCGGTGGTATTGACCTTCTGTTTCTTGGCCAGCCCTTCTCGCTCAATATATTGATTGAGTGTTCTGGTAAGTCCCGCCCTGAATCCGGCAAGGTGGGTGCCGCCATCCCGCTGTGGGATATTGTTGGTAAAGCAGAAGATGCTCTCTTGGTAGGATTCATTCCACTGCATCGCCATCTCAACCGTTACCTCACTGCGTTCAGCAGTGAAATAGAACACCTTGTCGTGCATCGGTGTCTTGTTTCTATTCAGATGCTTGACGAAGGCCCTGATGCCACCTTGATATTCGAAGGTGTCACTCCGCTCTTTCTGTTCATCTACCAGAACAATTCTCACACCAGAATTTAGGAATGATAGCTCACGCAATCTTTTTGCCAGAATATCGTAGTGAAACTCCAGATTGGTAAAGATCTCCGAGCTAGGCTTAAACCAGATCTCCGTGCCACTCTCTTCCGTATCACCAATCACAGCCAATGGGGAGTTGGGAACGCCCAAGGTGTATTCCTGCTGGTGCATCTTGCCATTTCGTCCGATGCTGAGCTTTAGTTGGCTGGAAAGCGCATTTACCACGGAGACGCCAACCCCATGCAGTCCGCCGGACACTTTGTATGAATTGTCATCAAATTTACCGCCGGCATGCAGTATGGTCATGATCACTTCAGCCGCTGAGATATTCTCTTCGGCATGTATATCCACCGGTATTCCACGCCCATTGTCCTTTACGGTTATAGACTGGTCTTCATGAATAATGACTTTAATCTCAGAACAATGCCCTGCCAGGGCCTCATCGATAGAGTTATCCACCACCTCAAAAACCATATGGTGCAGGCCAGTACCATCGTCGGTATCGCCAATATACATACCTGGACGCTTACGTACCGCATCCAGGCCCTTAAGTACTTTGATATTTGTAGAGTCGTAACTCATCTACTGCTCCTGAAAAGTTCGCTGGCATTATACACGACTACTGGTGTGCATACCGGTATTTATAGATCTATCCAGTAGAAATTCCGCCCTGTTCCACGTGGAACATCCCGGAAAATTCTGGATTGTTACCACCAATCTGATCTACCCCGGTTATCAGTACCTGATTACCCAGACCGTGCAGATATTGAAGTAGCTTTTGCCTGTTGTTGTTATCCAGCTCGGAGGTTAGATCATCTATGAGTATTATAGTTTCCGTTCCAGTTAGTACCCTGGCTAGTTCCACTTGGGCCAGATACATAGCCGCTACAAGCATCTTCTGTTGGCCTCTTGATGCAATCTTCTCCACCTTTTGGCCATTTAACTTTATCGACAGATCTGCTCTTTGTGGTCCATATCTGGTATAACCCGCCTGTATATCTCCCTGTTTCATCTCGACTAAGACGCGATCAAGATCATACTTCTCCGACCACCCCCTATTCCATTCAATATCAAGATTCTTTAGTCCCAGCAGATCCTCAGCAAGATCCCTAATCTTTTCCGATAGTTTGTTGCAGTATCCCTGTCTTAACCCATTTACCAGGTTTCCGTATTCTATGAATTCCCTATCCCATGTAGCGTCAAATCCTCTTTTGGTACGCAATACAGCATTTCTTTGCTTTAGGCAGCGGGAAAACCTTTCGAATGTATTTCTGAAGTCAGGTTCCACGTGGAACACTCCCCAGTCCAAAAAACGTCTTCTGTACTGAGGCCCGCGTTCGAGAATTTCGTGTGAGTTTGGTGTGATTACAGCAAGAGGAATGGCTCTAGCAAGATCGGACATCCTTGTAACTTTTTTCCCATCAAGTTTCGCCTGGGTAAGTCCATTGCTCTTGGTGAGCCCGAGTGAGTGGTGGTTGATGTTATCTTCCGTACGTACAAACAGATTGAGTTGTTTCTCTCCCCTCCTCGTTAGCTGATCTCTCTCTGACTTTCTGAATGATTTACCTCTTCCGAGGATATAGATGGCCTCAAGTATGCTGGTCTTTCCTGATCCGTTCGCACCCCAGATAAGGTTCAATCCATCTGTCGGCTCAAACTCTAGCTGTTCAATTAGACGAAGATTGTTGATTCTAAGTTGTTTTATAGCCATCTTGTTATTGCATCTGGGTTAGTGCCCCCAATGCAATC
>SWBY01010153.1_pt1 | contig 42504 bp, 42 predicted proteins | sample 4693071 | NCBI WGS metagenome assembly SWBY01 (sample SAMN10267273, study PRJNA491770) | bioreactor metagenome | isolation source: DHS bioreactor inoculated with marine methane seep sediment | place: Japan: Omine Ridge, Nankai Trough | collected 2006-05-06 | reverse complement strand
TTGGTACATAATAAGCAATATTTTCATATCGCCATTCAGTGGTTGGGTAAGTTGCAACAATATGATTCTTTTCAGTTTCTGATACAGTGAAAAAATGAGCTTTGTTGCGTGGTGAATAGAATCTATACACAGGCTTATTGCCAGTAGATGTTGTTGGTACATAATAAGCAATATTTTCATATCGCCATTCAGTGGTTGGGTAAGTTGCAACAATATGATTCTTTTCAGTTTCGGATACAGTAAAGAAATGTGCTTTATTGCTTGGTGAATAGAATCTGTAAACTGGTTTTGTGGAGTATGAATATCCGTAACTAGTTTTCAAATCGTAAAGAGATTTATACATATTAAGACGACCTCCCGTTTTTATCTGTGTTGATAGTCCAACATTATCGACATTATCAAGTATTAAACTTTTCACTTGTGATGTAGACAATTTTGTATTGTGGCTAGACAAGATTGCAGCAACACCTGTTACGTAGGGTGTAGAAAATGAAGTACCATCACCAGTACAGTAGACATTATCACAAGCAATTAATATATTTACTCCAGGAGCCACTAAATCAACGCTTGTTTGTCCATAATTTGAAAAACTAGCAAGATTATCATTTTGATCAGATGCACCTACACATATTATATTACTTGATGAATAATTACATGGATATTGCGGTGTAACGTCATTGTTATCACGTAAGCCATCAATGCCACCGTTGCCAGATGCTGTTATAAATATTCCAGGAAATGCATCAATAGCATCTTTTTCTGATTGTGAATAGGCATCTCCTGCAAAACTTGCATTTATAATTTTGACACCATTATTTTTTGCAAATTCAATAGCTTTTATTTCAGAGATTGTATCCAAATCAAATCGAAGTGCCATAACCTTTACATTGCCATATAGACTGATGCCTGCAAGTCCTTTTGAATTATTTGTTGTTGCACCAAATATACTTGAAACGCTTGTTCCATGTCCTTGCGCACTTCCAGTAGTATCAGCAGGATTATTGTCATTATCGGCGTAATCCCATCCATGATATGGACAACCACCATGTATAGTTGTTCCATTTTCATTTACACAACTAGCACCATTCCATAAATTTTGTAATAAATCTTCGTGATTATAATTTAAGCCACTGTCTATTACTGCAACGGTTATTTTTTGGGCAGCACTAATCTCTATATCCCAAGCATTTGTTGCGTCAATATCATCATCGATTGTTCCTGTAGTGCAGTCAGGTGTACAAAGTTCCTGTCCTGTATTGTATAGTGCCCATTGTGTACTTTTGAAATAAGTATCATTTGGTATTGATGTAGGATATTTTCTGTAGTTAGGTTCCGCATATTCCACTTCAGGATCTTGTTCTAGTTTAGTTATTAAATCTTGGGTTGATTGTATATCTGATTGTAATGTTGTGATATTTAAATTTTTGAATGTATTTTTTATTTTTAGATCATGCATGGATTGTGTTTCCTGTAGAGATTGCAGTAGTCTTGGTGATTCATTTTTTTCTGTAGATGTTTTTAGTAATTGTTGTTTTTTTGTATTTATTTTATATTTTACAATTACTTCACCTTCAACATAGTTTTTTTCAGCTGCGATTGATTGTATGGGGATTGATGGCAATTTTGATTGTGCATGAATTACTGTGGGAAATGCTATTAAAAATAATGCAAGTATTATTAGATATATATTTTTGATGTTTCTCATGATTTTTCTAGTGTTATTTTAAGTAGCTTTCAGCTCTGGATGTTTTATTAATCTCTCTTAATAATGATAATTATTTTTATTGCATCATTTCATCAATAAGATCTTCTTTTAATCTATTTTCACATTGTTTCTTTATGCCACCATCATTTATGTCATTACATTTTTCTATATTTTTTTCTGATATTGCAGCGTTTCTTAAACAGTAGTCCCTTTCAATTTTAGTTAAATCATTGCATGATTCGCCATTTGAGGTGCCCATAAGGCCACAAACTTGTAGACAGTAGTCTTTTTTAGAATCAATTTCGATATTAATACATTCAGTAGTACAATCTTCAGTTGTTATATCATAGGCAGTATTTTCTGGAGTAGTTTCAATAGTATTAGTTATTTCATTATCAGCTGAATCATTTTCTGCAGAATTCTCTGTAGAGTCTTTTGTGGAGTACTCTATAGAGGACTCTATTTTAATTTCCTGTTTTGTATCCACTTTAGTATGGTCTCTACGTATAAACATGGTTACAACATAATAGGCAAGAGCAATAAATATTAGTATATAAATTATTATCAATATTTTTTTCATATTATTGTTATTAAATAGATTTGAAAATGTCTAGAAAATTGTTGCAAAACCCCCTCTGTCCTTCGGACATCTCCCCCTTAAAAAGGGGAGAGGATAGTATGATTAATTTAACTTAACTTTAATTCTGTTTAGTTTAGTTTAGTTTAGTTTAGTTTAGTTTTTATCTCACCTCCTTTTAAAGGAGGTGATTGAGTGGTGGTTATTAATAAATTGAAACAATATTAATTCCATCTAAATAGTATTTCATAATTCTGTCCCAATTCCAATTTTTATCATTTGCTAGTGTTAGTGCTCCATGTGCACTGATACCTACCATATGATTGCCACTTGCTACAAGGTCGGATGTACTTTTATATGAATTGTCCCAATAGTCACCATTATAATCACCATAAGGGTCTGATACAGACTGACACCATGGATATAGTGTTGATCCCCAATGTTCTTCAAAACTACGTGTCTTGCCATCAGTCCAGCTTGAGTAAGGAGTTAATGCCACATCATCACCATGTTTTGCAATTTTCCCACGTGTTGATTCAGCTCCTTCTCTAATACGAGGATACCTTTTTTCCCATTCATAACCATAATAAATTTGATTACCAGGCGTTGCATTTACTTTAAATCCTTCAGTAGCATACTTGGTGGAATAGAGGATTTTCCAATAACCATATGTACGATATGCTGTGGTCATCATTTTATTATATTCCATTGGACCTGTTCCAGTGATTTCACCCATACCCCAAATATAATATTCCAATGGTAATTCATTGATAACCCAAATATTTTTGCTTGTATCACTATAACGTAGTTTTGTTTTGCCACGGTATTCATCAAAATCAGATTCTGGTTTGTGTATATCAAATATCATACCACTATTGTTTCCATCAGCTGCTTCAAATCTAACCTCTTTATTAACTTTTTTTTCTGATATGGAATTATATATTTTTAAATTTCCATCAGAATCATATTTAACTTTTGTTTGTACACCAGCCTTAATTTTTGCAATTGTTGTACCATTTTTGTCTTTGATGAGATAATCTTTTTTTGAGTCAATTTTGAATGCAGAGTCTTTTAGTGTGCTACGTGAATATTCATGAAGTCCAATAGAAATATACGGTCCATAAATACTAGCAGTTAACCTAATCTTTTCACTTTCTGAGGCTGTAAAAAAATGTGCCTTGTTTATAGTATTGTAAAATCGATATACAGGTTTATTGTTAGTAGAAGTTATTGGCACATAATATGCGACTCCTTCATATCGCCACTCTGTTGTGGGATATTTTTTGATAATAGCATCTTTTTCTGATTTTGATTTTGTAAAGAAATGTGTTTTTTTGCTAGGAGAATAAAATCGATAAACAGCCTGGTTTCCTGTTGAGGACTTTGGCACATAATAGGCAACTCCTTCATATCTCCACTCTGTTGTAGGATATTTTTTGATAATAGCATCTTTTTCTGATTTTGACTTTGTAAAGAAATGAGATTTATTTTTCGGAGAATAAAATCGATATATAGGAAGGTTATTACTTGATGAGGTTGGTACATAATAGGCAACCCCCTCATAGCGCCACTCAGCAGCAAAAGAAAATTTAGTCATGCCAAAAAATAATAAGCACAGGATAGTTAAGAATATTGTTGAATTTGCAATTGTAATATTTTTTTTATGTAACATTTTAGTATTTATTTCAATGTGAATATATAAACAGTATATCAAATATTACGCATAAGACCAATCAAATATTTCACATCAAACTAATGTAGATAAAAATATAAGTAGTAAAATATAATTTATGCTATAATATTAAATATAGTAAAAAGTAATAATAATATTATGTCGGAAAAACCTGGTAAAAAAAGAATTGTAATTTATATTATAATTTTTGTTGCATTTGCACTTTTGATAGTGTTTTTGTCAAATAGAACTTCAAATAAAACAATGTCTGATGTGGGCTATGGTGGTGGTATGGAAAGTGTTGTTGGAATGCCTATGGGGGATGTTATGCCGGTGGACATGATGGAGCCAATGATGGAAAGTCCTGTGGCGCCAGAAGTTAAAGCAAGAAATAGTCAAACAACAACGGTAGTGACGGCTGACAATGTTGGTGGCGAAGTTGCAGTCGACAAAAAAGTTATCAAAACAGGTTCAATAGATATGAGAGTTAATTCAGTTGAGGATTCCATGGATGAAATTAGATGGATTACAAACGCACATGGTGGAGATGAGGTGTCGTCTGATATATCAAAAAGTGATACTTATAAAAATGGTTTTATAGTAGTGAAGGTGCCAGTAAATCAATATGCAGAAACTTTTGCAGCTATTAAAAGAATTGCTCCGCTTGTAATTGATGAATCATCACAATCACAAGATGTAACAGCTCGATTTATAGATTTGGAATCTCGTATAAAAAACAAAAAAGAACATGAAGAAAGATTGAGAAGTTTTTTCAAAAAAGCTGATGATGTAGATGAGCTAATACAGGTTGAGCGTGAACTTGCTCGGGTGCGTACAGAAGTTGAGAGTATGGAAGGACAGTTGAAATATTTAAAAGATCAAACACAATATTCAACAATTAATGTATCTTTGAGAGAAGATTCAAGTATTGTAGTTTCTGATTCTTGGCGACCAATGCAAGTTGTGACAGATTCGTTTAATACACTTATCAAAAAAGCAACTAACCTACTAAATATTGTTATAAGATTTACGATAACATCACTTCCATTTATAATTATATTTGCAGTTGGCGCATGGTTTCTATATTTTGCAGCAAAGCATATTTTTGGAAAGAAGAGCAAGGAAGATAACAAATAAAAACATTTAAAAAACAACGTCTTTACAAGGAGAGGCAATAAAGTATTTTGTTTTTGCGAGGAGGTACGACGAAGCAATCTTAGTGGGTGCATTAATAAACCTACGGAGATTGCTTCACATGTTACAAATGATGTGGTTTCTGTTCGCAATGACATAAATATTTTGACGAGATTGCTTCGCAGGACGTATGAAATGGCACAGTTGCTCGCAAAGACTGAAATTTGGGAGCACTTATACAACTTAGAGTTGAATCTGTGTATTTGGTATGTTAGTATTTAGTTAAGAATTTAAGAAATTAAAAAAGCTAGAATGGAAAATTCAGAAAAAAAGGTACAGTTATCAGTTGTAGTTCCTGTTTATAATGAGGAAGGAAATGTTGCAGAATTACACAGGAAAATTGTTGAAGCATGTGATGGATTGAATAAATCATACGAGGTTATTTTTGTGGATGATGGTTCTTGTGATAAGACTGTTGAAATTTGTAAGTCTTTATCTAATTTAACATTGATTGAATTGCGTAAGAACTTTGGTCAGACAGCTGCGTTTGATGCTGGCTTCAAGGCATCTGTAGGTGATGTAATTGTTACGATGGATGGTGATTTGCAAAATGATCCTGCTGACATAGGAAAGTTACTAGAAAAAAAGGCTGAAGGGTATGATATTGTATCAGGCTGGAGATTTGATAGAAAAGATTCTTTTTCAAAAAAATTCTTTTCTAGAACAGCTGACAAGCTTCGAAAATTATTATTGAAAGATTCTATACATGATTCTGGTTGTAGTTTAAAGGTGTATGATGGTGATGCACTTCGAGGAATTGATTTGTTTGGAGAAATGCATCGTTTTATACCGGCTATTTTAGAATTAGATGGATATACAGTGGGAGAGGTGAAGGTTTCTCATCACGCTAGAGTTGCGGGTGTTACTAAATATAATTGGAAACGTTCAGTGAAGGGGTTTGTTGATATGATATCAATCTGGTTTTGGCGTAAGTATGCTTCAAGACCATTACATTTCTTTGGCGGAGGAGGCATGGTGTTTATATTTTTTGGCATGACAATTCTTGCATGGATGAGTGTTGAGAAAGTATTTTTTGACGCTGCATTGTCAGAGCGAATCTGGCCACTTATGGGTACATTTTTCATAATGTTGGGAGTACAGTTCTTTGTGTTTGGACTTCTTGCAGATATTGTAATGAAAAATTATTATAAAGGTCAGAAAAGAATGAATTATACTGTTAAGAATGTTGTAGAACTATAGAATAATCAGTTATTGTATTTGTTGAAGTTACTGTATCTTTAAAAGGTACAGTAGCTTTTTTTATTATTAGTTGTTGGCGTGGAACCCCCTCTGTCCTTAGGACATCTCCCCCTTTAAAAAAGGGGAGAGGCTTGAATGTTACTAAAGATTTGAAATAATCGTATAGTGTAAATTCCTGATGAATTTATTTGTAAAGTAATATCTCGGACAGGCACAAGGCACTGTCCCTACAGGATACAAATAATATTTTCTGGAATGACAAGTCTGTAGGAGCGTATGATGTATGTTTAGCTTAGTTCTGTTTTATTCTGTTTAGTTTAGTTTAGTTTAGTTTAGTTTAGTTTAGTTTTTACCTCCCCTCCTTTTTAAGGAGGGGACTGAGGGGTGGTTTTGGTTGGATATAATTCTATAACTGTTCAAGTTTATCCACAGGCTATCGTCTTTGCGAGGAGGTACGACGAAGCAATCTCAGTAAGTGAACTAATAAACCCAATGAGATTGCTTCACATGTCATAATGAACATGGGCTCTGTTCGCAAAGACATAGATATTGTAATGAGATTGCTTCACATGTTACAAATGATGTGGGCTCTGTTCGCAATGACATAAACACAGAAAGGAACGGAGTTATATATGATTATTTTTCATTGACGAGTTTCCCTATTTTGTTATACTTTTGACACATCTTTATTTTGAGATGTGTTCTTTAATTATACAGTTAGCATTTATTAAAAGTGTAACTATTCAATTTAAAAAAGGAGAAAGTAGAAAATGAATATTACAATGATAGGCGCTGGTTATGTTGGACTTGTTACTGGGGCATGTTTTGCTGATCTTGGTCATTATGTTACATGTGTGGATATTGATGAAGACAGGGTGGCACTTCTCAAGGGTGGAGGAGTTCCGATTTATGAGCCAGGGTTAGAAGTCTTGATTTCCAAAGTTTCTGCAGGTAAAAGCTTGATTTTCACGACTGAATTAGAAGAGGCAGTTCTGGGTGCTGATGTTATATTTATAGCAGTAGGCACTCCCACAAGTCGTCGTGGAGATGGATATGCTGATTTGTCTTATGTACATGCGGCAGCTAAGAATATAGCACCGCATCTCAGGGATTACACTGTCATAGTTAACAAAAGTACAGTTCCAGCAGGGACGGCAATGCAGGTTAAGCGAATAATCAGTAGCACAAATCCAAATGCAAACTTTGACATGGTATCTAATCCAGAATTTTTGCGAGAGGGTGCGGCTATTGATGATTTCATGAGGCCAGACAGGATTGTTATTGGTGCTGAAACTAAAGAAGCATTTGATATTATGTGTGATGTTTATGAGCCGTTGTATATCAGAGAGGCACCAATTTTAGAAACTACTTTGGAGACGGCAGAGCTAATCAAGTATGCATCAAACGCTTTTTTAGCAATGAAAATTAGCTTTATTAATGAGATGGCTAATCTTTGTGAATGTGTTGGTGCTGATGTGCTAAAACTTGCCAAAGGTATGGGCATGGATGGGAGAATTGGTGATAAATTTTTACATCCTGGTCCAGGCTATGGCGGCTCTTGCTTTCCCAAAGATACGTTAGCGCTTTTGCGAATTGCTCAGGAATATGGTAGTAATTTGCGTATTGTTAGTGCAACTGTTGAGGCAAATAGTGCTCAAAAAGCATCAATGATCAAAAAAATCAAAAGTATTGTTGACGGTGATGTAGCAGGAAAAACAATCACTGTTTTAGGTTTAACATTTAAGCCAGAAACAGATGATACTCGGGCCTCTGCAGCAGTGTTGATTGTTAATACACTTGCTGAGAAAGGTGCGATAGTTAGAGTCTATGATCCAAAAGGTATGAATGAAGCTCGCAGCTCATTGCCAGAGGAAACTTATTATGCGACAGATGCGTATAATGCGGCCGATGGAGCTGATTGTATTGTTCTAATGACTGAATGGAATCAATTTCGTGCATTGGATTTAAATAGATTGAAAGATCTTATGAATGAAGATCCAGCATTTGTTGATTTTAGAAATGTGTATAGGACAAAAAAGATGGAGGAGGCAGGATTTAAATATGTTGGCCACGGTCAACTTTAGAATAAAATAAAATACTGGAAACACAAATGTTTCCAGTATTTTTTCTTTTGTTGTATAATTGTATGTATGAAAAGAGTATTATTTTTTAATTATGAATATCCTCCACTTGGAGGTGGTGCTGCAAATGCTACAAAATACATCTTGGATGAGTATTCTCGTCGAGATGATGTTTTTGTTGATCTTGTTACATCTTCAATTATAGATGAATACGTGCAAGAGAGAGTTGGGGAAAATATAATAATACATAGACTTCCAATAGGCAAAAGTGCAAATAATTTAAATTATCAAACAAAAGGAGAATTATTGAAGTACACGTTTAGGGCATATCAATTTGCCAAAAAATTAATTGCTAGAAATGATTATGATTTGACGCATAGTTTTTTTGCTGTGCCTAGTGGTGTGATATCAAGAAGATTAAAAAAGAAATATGGTATTCCATATATTGTATCTCTGCGAGGTGCTGATGTGCCAGGTTACAGTGAAAGATTTAAAAAATTATATAAAATCATTACACCAACAATTCACAAAGTATGGAAAGATGCACATTATGTTGTAACAAATAGTAAAGGTCTTACAGAGCTTGCTAGTAGTACTATGCCAGAACAAGAATTTGTACAAATATTTAATGGAGTGGATACAGATTTTTATAGTAGTAGCAGCAGGACAGTTGAAGATAGAAAAAAAGAATTTAAAATTTTGTTAGCTTCTAGAATATCAAGGCGAAAGGGATTTAATTATGCGATAGATGCTTTTGTGGAATTATTTGATATGTATCCTCATATCAAAATGCAAATAGCTGGGGGAGAGGGAAATGCAATGGAAGAGTTAAAAGCTCAGGTGAAAAAATATAGATTAGATGGACGAGTAACATTTAGTGGATTGTATACAAAGGAAGAATCTGCAGGTATCTATAATAGTGCGGATGTATTTGTGATGCCATCGTTAAATGAAGGAATGAGTAATAATTTATTAGAAGCATTGGCATCAGGTCTTCCAGTGCTCATGACACCAACAGGTGGAGCGGAGGAGCTTGTGAGAAATGGAGAAAATGGTTATCTCATAAAAATGAATGATGTACAGTCAATCGTAGAAAAATTAAAAATATTAATAGAAAATCCAGAAATATGTGATGGTATGGGACATGCAAGTAGATTGATAGCGGAGACAATGAACTGGGAAAATGTGGCAAATGAGTATGTTGAGCTATATAATAATGTGTCATTGCGAGGAGGTACGACGAAGCAATCTTAGTGAGTATATTAATAAACCTGGTGGAGATTGCTTCGCTAGACATAATAAAAGTCACAGTTGCTCGCAAAGACGAGATGAAGACATGAGATTTATTATATGACAAAATTATGAATGAAAAAATTTCGTGCGTGTATATTTTAACGAATAAAAAAGATGGTACTTTGTACGTTGGAGTTACTACTAATTTGCAAAAACGAATTTGGGAACACAAAAATAATATTGTAAGGGGATTTACTCAAAGATATAATTTGCATAAGTTAGTACATTATGAAGTATGTCCATCAATTGAGTCTGCAATTTCTAGAGAAAAACAAATAAAAAGTGGTTCGCGTAAAAATAAAATTGCATTGATTGAAAATAGTAATATTGAGTGGGTTGATTTATATGGTAAAATGATAGAAAATGGATAAAATGATCGAGATTGCTTCACAGGTCACAGATGATTTTGGTTCTGTTCGCAATGACTAGATATCGTCTTTGCGAGGAGGTACGACGAAGCAATCTCATGTAAAACAACTGACATAATAATAAAAAATGATTTGTAAAAATAATAGTAAATGTAAAACTTTTTTGAAGATAGCCATATCTTCTTTTTTGGTATTTTTATTGATAATCAATGTTGATTGGACGGAGGTGTGGGGATATATAGTAGGTGCAAATATTTATTATATTATTGCATTTGTGATTTTTTATATTTTGGGAATTGTGATAAGTGCTCGTAAATGGCAAATTATAGCTAGATTTAAAAAATTTACTAATAAATTTATTTTCTACATCAAGTCATATTTACTTGGAACTTTTTTGAACAATTTTCTCCCTTCTTTTATTGGTGGGGATACGTATAGAGCGTATTCACTAGGGAAGCCTGTTGGTAGAGTGAGTGAGAGCTCAACAACAATTGTTGTTGATAGGATTAGTGGGCTTATTGGTATTATGATTTTATCAATCATTTTTGCATTTTATAATTTTAAAGTTTTGATAGATCATGAAATAATAGTCTGGATAGTATATGGACTGATCATTACAATTACTACATTCGTTATTGTTATAATATTTTTTAACAGTAGGTTCATAAGGTATTTTATAAATTTATTACCAAATTTTATACAAGTATATATAAAGCAACTTGCTAAATTTAGAAATATTGAAATAATGACTAAGTCTTTATTGTATGCTTTTGTATTTGCTTTTGTAGGAGTTGCCATCGCAAATTATTTACTATTTAAGTCGATAGGGATTTGTTTATCTGTGGAAGATTTTATGAGTGTTATATTTTTATCAAGTATAATTGCTGCTGTTCCTATAAGTATGGGTAATATTGGTGTGAAAGAATGGGCTTATGTATTTTTGTTTGGAATATTTGGAGTGAGTGCTAGTGCTGCAGTGACAGTTGTTATTTTATCGAGAGTCTTACAGATGCTAGTTAGCTTAATAGCAATTCCATTTTATTTGCAAAATAAAGATAAATTTAGGTGATAGAAAGGTAAATCTGTGATATAATAAAATTGTTATAATAATTAAATCAAAATAAATATGAAAAGTGGATATTACATTGCAATTTTAGTTGTTGTGTTTGTGGTCGTAGGAGGAGCTTTACTATATAATTCTAGTACTGTTTACGATGCAGTTCCTAGTGAAAAAACAGTTGTAAAAAAGACAACAATTACAAAGGATGAAGATGCAGTCATTCTAAAAAAAGAAATTAATATTCTCACAGATGAGGATTTTGAGATGGATGAGCTTGATTTTGTAGAAGTTATTGATATGAGTGATTTTGACGATGTCAATGGTTTTGTAGATGAAGAAATTATAGTATTTTAAATTTATATAAAAAATATGCATAAGAATATGAAAAAATATCAAATTATTGGAGGTCTAGCAATTGTAACGGTAATGTCTAGTAGTGTTGTTTTTGCAGCACCAGCAGATAGAGATGCTATGATAGCAGAACGTGATGCAAAAAAAGCAGAACGTGAGACTATAATTGAAGATAAAAAGGTGGAACGTGAAGCTGCAATTGCAGATAAAAAAGAAGAACTTGATGCAAAAAAAGTTGAAAGAATATGTGAACGTGTTGACAAAACAATTTTGCGACTTAAAGACCGGTCTGCGAAGCGTGAAGAAATAAATTCATCTAAACTTGAAGATAGATTGGTACAGGTACAGGACAAGCGAGTTATGCAAAATAAAGAATTGCAAGAACAACGACAGAAGCGAGATGGGCAGCGTGAGACATCCTACAATAATTTAGAAGAAAAGGCACAAACAGATGAGCAAATAGCTGCTGTATCAACATTTAAAGCAACTGTTGAGGAGGCTGTAATAGTTCGTCGTGAAGCAATTGACGCTGCAACATTGGCATTACAAGAAGCTGTAGATGCATTAGTTGAAGAAAAAAAAGCTACAGTAACAGCATCATATAGTGAATATCAAGCATCGTATAATACAGCAATCGCTGCATCAGAAGGCGCGTGTAGTGAAGATGCAACAGCAGATGATTTGAAAAATATTGCAAAAGATCTTAATGCTGAATTAAAAGGTATCGCTACAACATTTCGTAAAGAAGTACAAGAAATGAAACAAGTTGGTCCAGAAGTACAAGAATTAGTTGCTGTACGGAAAGCAGCTGTAAAAGATGCTATTAGTGCATTTAAAGTAACAGTTGATGCTGCACGTGCAGAATTAATTGAAGCTTTCGGAGGTGAGCTTGCTCTAGAAGGTGATAAATCTGACGCTGACGAAAGTGATGATGTGGATAATGATGAAGATGAGCTGGAAGAAAAAGAATAAATTTCAAAAATGAAATTTTAATAAAAAGACATGATGTTAGTCATGTCTTTTTAAATTGGTTAGAATTCAAGAATTTTACATACTACACCCAATCTCAATTAACAAATAAACATAGGCCTGTGCCATTCCGGAAGATATTATTTGGTAGGGACAGTGCCTTGTGCCTGTCCGAGATATCAGAATACAAATAAATCTGTCCGGAATCTATACTATAATATTAAAGTTTAGATTCCGGATAAAGGATTTCTAAAATTTGAATGGACAGGCACAAGGCACTGTCCCTACCAAAAAGTTTGTTTTACGAAAATGATAGAATTTAAATATTTTGTAATCCCTAACACTCTCAAACAAGCCTCAAAAAAGTGCGTCATTGCGTCAAGGTGTACCACAAGGGCATAATAAATTGAACTCTGTTCAAGATAAATGAAGAAAGGAGCTGTATAGCGACTATTCTGAATTTAAAGCGTAGTAGATGGACCACCTGGGTGGAGGAGGTACGACGAAGCAATCTCGGTTAGATTATTTATAAACTTTTGAGATTGCTTCACATAACACAGTAAGCATCACTTCTGTTCGCAAAGACTGGTTGTGTATTTTGTTTAGATGTGTGAGAGCTTACAATATTTTAAGTTGACGAATGATGTAATTTATGATAATATATTTAGTCAAAAACAAGTTCTTTATATATTGAAGTCTGAGACTGGGAGGTCATTATGGATTATGAAAAGTTAGCGCAAAAGATTTATGAAGGTATTCACAAAAAACATACTTTCAAAGCAAGTCAAATTTTTACAGCTGCGGAAGTTCAATCGTTGCGGAGGGAAGGCATTAAACAAAAGTTTGTTGGTGATCAAATAATCTTTGCTAGTAAGCTAGTTTATGATAATTTTGTGGTCACATCTTTTTCGGAAAGACATATGCTTATTTTGAAGGAAAATTTATCAAAAAAGGAATATAATGAGTTTTGTAAAAAAATAAGTAATAGTGAGCATTTGAGTGATGCAGTAAAATTTTGTATAAACTTATACAATCTTATTTTTACTGAAGAGGTACCGTGAAGTTTGCGGTGCCTTTTTTATTTTTCAATTTTTATAATCTTTATGAAGTTTCCAGGACGATTATCAATATTTAATTCCCAAATTGGGTTATTGAAATATTGGGGCGTATAGTATTTTTTGAAAGTCATAGAGTTTTCATTTTTGGTAATGGGGATTGGTTCTCGTATGAGAGATCCACGTCGCGTGACAACTAGATAGTCTACTGTAGTGTGATCAAGATATACTTCACGTGATGTGATACATTTGCCTTCAAAAAACTGACAAAGACCTTCACGATCAACCCAAACGATAATATCTTTAGAATTATCTAGTTGATTTAGATATTGTGCTGTTTCATAAAATCCATATCCCCAAGCATCTGTAACAACATATTTATGAGGTAATAGGAAGTTTGTATAATTGAAGTAGAAAGGCTTGATAATCCATAGCGAATAAATACTTGTGATGAGTAATAATCCTAAAAAGAGGGGGCGTTTAAATTTCCAATTAATTACGTCGCAAAGAGTTATAATCCCAATTGCACCAAGTGCCATGAACATTGGATATAGCATAAGACTATATCGGACATTCACAAATACATTGGACATTAAAGCTCCTCCAAGAAAGACAAACGGCATGAATGCTGCAAAGTATATAAACCATTCATATTTAATTTGTTTTGTGCGAAATGTAAATATAAATACTGTGAATATGAAAAATATTACAATAGAATGGATGGAGAATATAAAATTTTGTGCTTGTATTAGTAATGCCTTAGTCCAAAATAGTGGGGTGGGTTCATTAGCTAATTGTGGAAATGTTACACTCCCTTCAGAGCGAGAAACTTCTTTGAGATTTTCAAGTGAGAAGAAAGGCGTATTAAACCAGGCATTGATAAATGATAAAACGAAAATAAGCACAAGAATTATAATAAATATTTTACCAATGATAAGAATTATAATTGGTTTTTTTTGTAATAAAAATGCAATAAATGGTGGAAGCGCTATAAATAAAAAACCAAAGATTAACATAGAAAAAAGTGCCAATGGCAATGTATTATAAGTGCCATTGCTAAAGATAATATAATTTTTAATATGTAATAATGATGCAAAAATATTTACTATGGGCTCAAAAACAGGAGAGTATAATGTTGCATAAAGAAAATGTTTTGGAGTTATAATGACAGCTGGCATGAATACTGAAAGGGTTATCCATGCAACAATAGAGATACCGACCATCTTTTTTGCAAATGACAAAAGCATATTTTTGAAAGACTCTGCATTATTTTGGTTGAGTACTGTATAAAAAATATAAGAAATCAAATAAAAAACAAATAAAAGGTTTGCAGTATATTTAGATAAAAGTGCAAATCCTGTAAGAACTCCAGTCAGAACAATGAACTTTTTTTCATTTGTTTTGAGTAGTGCAAAGAAACTAAAAAGAGCACCAGCACTAAAACTCCATAAAAGAGCATCAGGATTTATAATTTGAGATATTCCAATAAGAATCGGATTAACTCCAATTAAGATAATACCAATAGATGCAACACGTCTATCAAATGCACGTGTCATTAACCAAAAGAGTAAAGGTAGCATGACAAGCCCATTGAATAGAAGAATTGGAAGTCGGAGAGAGTAGTTTATCTGTTGTGTTTGATTTGTGTTGAATAAATTATATAAAACACGTTCTTTACCATTATCTTTTGTCATGGTGTATTGTTGTCTTTGTGTTACAATTTGATGTTCTGATAATGATGGAGAGAATGGTAAACCAATTCCTGTAAGTAGAGCAACTGTTACACCAGGTTTGTCATTTATACGTGTTTTCTTGAGATTATGTTCACTTAGACCGTTGTAATATTTTTCTATGCGATCATATTTCCAAAAGTGTTCATCAATTGTTTCAAATTTGCTGATGTGATAAAGTCCAAATCCAACAAAGATTAACATCGCTAATAATAGTGGAAAATATTTTTTCATGAATTTTTTCATATAATTTTGATTATTTATTAAGTATGTCTTGCGTTTTAATTATTTTAATATAATTTTGTGGTCTATTCAATATATCATAACGCCAATGAGGATTATTTAGAACTGATTCAGTATAGATAGTTTCCACAGGGAAGGGAGCTATTTCGGCATCTTGCCATTTGAAATGATGTCGCAATACACCTCTTCTGGTAACTATGAAATAATCAGGTAATTGATTTTTGCCATCTAATTTTCGTCTCATTATGCACTTGCCATCAAAATAATAACAAGCAGCTTTGCGATCTGACCAGATAGTTAGATCTTGGGCATTTGGTAGGGAATTTAAGTATTGAGTAGCTTCAAATATCCCATAACTCCAGGAATCTGTGAGTATAAATTTTTGAGGTAAAAAGATATTTTGGTAATTGAAATAATATGGAGCAGCATAATACACTGACAAACTTTGAATGAAAAATATAAATATCAAAGAGAATGTGAAAAAATATTTTCTTTGTGGAATGATGATCGATAATCCAATACTTGCGATAAGTGCAAATAATGGTTGCAGTATTATAGCGTAACGGATGTTGACAAATGTTTCAGATAAAAGACCGCCTACAAAAAATAAAAGTGGGGTAATTGCGCAAAAAATAAGTAGCACATAATATTTAGTTGGTATTTTTTTGAAAAAAACAAGTAGTAAAGTTGTGAGAGTGAAAATAAGAACGATTGGAGTGAGAGAAAATAATATATTAAAAGATTGTATAGCTATTTCTCCAGCAAAATAAATAGGTGCAGGAAGTCCCTCGAGCATAGGAAACCTCAATTCTTGTTTGTCTGCAACTACTTCTTTTAAATTATCCAATGTAATAAATTGTGTGTCTGTCCAAGCATTTAATAGTGAAAATAAAATTATAAGTAATAATGGTAGTACAGAAATATATAAAATTGGAAGTTTTATTTTTTTGAGTAGATTTGTAATAGATGCAGTGACTTGAGCTTTGATAAAATACGCATCAATAGTAAGTAATATAATACTTATAAATAATGGAATGATAATTGGTTTAATGGGTGGAGATAGGATTGTGCCATATAAAAACAGTGATAAATCTAAAATTGTAGCAGGTAAAAATAGTGCAAAAATGCTAACAGAAATCAGAAAGATAAACAAATAATTTAAAAGAAATGTGCGTAGCCATTTTTTTATATTAGAGATGTCTGTGTAAATAATCCATAGTCCAGCAATCATAATATAAAAAACAAATAAAAGGTTTGCGGTATATTTAGAAAGTAATGCGAATCCAGTAAGGACTCCAGTTAGTATAATAAACTTCTTTTCATTAGTTTTCAGTAGTGCAAAGAAACTAAAAAGTGCACTAGCACTAAAACTCCACAGGAGAGCATCAGGATTTATAATTTGAGATATTCCAATAAGAATTGGATTTACTCCAATTAAGATAATACCAATAGATGCAACACGTCTATCAAACGCTCGTGTCATTAACCAAAAGAGCAAAGGCAACATTACAAGTCCATTGAATAAAAGGATAGGGAGGCGGAGAGCATAATTTAGTGTCATTGTATATTCTTGTACATCTGGATAGGATGATCGTTCTAATGATGTAAATGGTAGACTCATCCCAGATACAAGTGCTACGCTGACTCCAGGTTTATCATTTATATATGTTTGTGCTGGGTCAAGTGTTGTTATAGCAGTCCAGTATTGTGGGATGCGTTCTAGTCTCCAAAAGTGTTCATCACTTGTTTCAAATTGATTTAGATGATACAAGCCACTTCCAACAAATACAAAAACAACAGCGATAATTAAGACTATTGATTTTAGATTATTTTTTATTAGTGACATTTTAATAGTATGGTTACGTAGAGACGCGATTAATCGCGTCTCTACAATTAATATTAATTACCGCGCCAGACATTTACATTTTCTTTTGGTATTACCTTTATGTAATTTGCACTTATATTTCCAGGATTTAATTCAAAGATAGATTCAGGATTTTCAGTATATAGTAAATCTAGACGTACAGGATAATCAATTCGTCCTTGTGAATAACCACGAGACATATTGACTGTGCGAGTTTCACGGCCTTTAGATATTACAAAATAATCATAATGTGGTCCATTCTTTATAAAATCTGATTTACGGATGACACTAACACAATCTCCAATGAAAAATGTACAAACACCTCTCTTGTCAGACCAAACATTTAGATTTTTTGCATTTGGAAGTGAATTGAGAAATTGTGCTGCTTCATAATTACCATCACCCATGTCTTTAGGATTTATAAGTTGTCCATTGGGTAGGATGGGACTGTTATAGCTAAAGTAAAAAGGTTTGAATGTGAGAAATGTATAGGTGGAGGTGGCAATGATAATAGCAAAAAGTACATAAAAGAAGATGGTTTTATTACGTGGAAATAGTATTTTAGATAAATAGTACCAACCAAATGCAGATACAGTAAGTATCAGTGGATATAAAATTATTTGATAACGTACAGTGGGTATTGTAGAACTAAATATAGATCCAAAATAAAAGATAAGAATAAATAATAAAATATTCCATATTGTAGAACGTTGAATGTTCGGTATAGACCATTTATTTAAAGTAATAAAAATTAATGTAAATAATATACCTAGTAGTGCTATTGGAGATATGCCAAATATAAGAGCATAAAAACTTGTAGCAAAGGCCTCTAATGTTGTAGCGCTATCAGTCTCATTAGCTGTTATTTTTGGTGATGTTAAAATTTGTTCAAAGTTGATTGGTTGTGGGGCAAGATATGTATGATATAGAGTAAATGAAATCACAATCAAAAAAATAATTGGAATTATTGCAATAATAATAGATTTGAATTTGCGTAGTTGCAGTGATATCCATAGGATTACTGTTGAGTTGTTAAAGAAAAAGTCGATAACAATAAGTGCGACAAAAATAACAAAATATTGCCAAATTGGTTCAAATGGTTGACTCCAAAGTGTACCGATAAATATGCGATCAAGTTTCACCCAAGTTCCAGGATAAAGTATATAGAATGTCATTATTGCAATAAGTGTAATTATTCCAATTCCTGACAGTGTATTGCGCAGATGGGTGCGTAGTTGATCTTTTGTATATTTACCAAATAGCGTATGTGTGAAAAGTAAAATGAAAAAGAATGGAAATATAAGATTTGCAATGTATTTTGTAAGCAATCCAAGTCCTAGTAAAATACCGGTTGTATAAATCCAATTAATATTTTGTGTTTTTTGATATGTGAAATAGGCATATAGTGTTAAGGGTATAAAAATCCATGTCAAAGCATCTGGATTAATGATGCGACTAACGCCAAGCAGTATTGGGGAGAGTCCAATGAACGCAGTAGAGAGCATTCCTATTGTGGGGTTAAAAAGTTTTCCAAGTACATGATAAAAAAAGAATAGAGCCAATGTGCTAAAGATAATTATAGGCAAACGCATTGTAAAAAGCATGTGAGCAAAAGCATTTTTATCGTTGATGTCATCTTTGAAGTCAGAAGGTGTTACTGATAAGAGTGATGGACCAGAAAGTATTGCTAGAGTGACACCAGGTTTATCGCTAGGACGTGTATTTCTCCAATCATGTTCTAAAATATTATTCCAGTATTTTTCGATACGCTTTTCATTGCTATAAGTCCAGAGGCGTTCGTCAATATAAGCTGCTTTACCCAAATTATAAGCACCAAAAAAAATATGAATAACAGATATGATTAAAAGCATCGTAATGATAACAGGTGTATATAGTTTTGCAGTAGTCTCAGTGTTTTCTGTGCTCTTGTGATTTTTTGTATATTTTTGAATGATGAAAAAACCAAGAAGCAATAGCCATAGGCCACTAAGAACATCAAACGTCCAGTGAAGTTTATGAGTTAAATTATTTACTAACAAGAGAATTAATTCAGTGGGTAGTGTGAGTATCAGGAAATTTTTGATAAATTCTGAGTTCTTGTTTTTGTATAGAAAAAATATTAGAGATATAAGAGCAATTATAAAAAACGCATATAATATGCGTGGAGATGTGCCAATGCGCAATGATGTGAAGAAATGCACTTTATATATAATAATTCCACAAGTGCTAAGAAAAATTATGAGAGAAGAAATATATTCTTTTAATGTGAATCTTTGCATAAATGATAAAAAAAACTATAATTACTATATAAATAGAGTATAGCGAAAAAATGTTGAAAATAAAAGACTTATTAGCAGAAATCAAATCTAATAAAGTGATATATATTTTGCTTGGTATTTTTATTCTACTGGGTATTTTTTTGCGTGTTTATAACTATGCAGATTTATTACACTTTGAGTTAGATCAGGCTAGAGATGTATTTGTTGTATATGATATGTTGAATGGGGGTAGTATTCCATTACTTGGTCCATATGCACGGGGAAGTGAATTATATTTAGGTCCAATTTTTTATTATTTTCAAGCAATTCCAGCTATCTTTTTTGGAGTCGGTCCGAGCATTGTTGCATTGCCAGATTTATTATTTTCTATTTTATTTTTACCGTTATTTTATTTATTTGCTCGATTGTATTTTTCTCGTTCAATAAGTGTAATGTTAGTTGCTGTGGCTGCGACATCGCTTTTTTTGATTACATACGGTCGTTTTGCTTGGAATCCTAATGCGTTACCTTTTTGGATGACTTTGTCGATGTACGGACTTTTACGAGCATGGGATAATAAGGTTTTTTCAAAAAGTTGGTTCTTAGTGATGGTGGGAGCTAGTGCAGTAGCGATGCAATTGCATTTTATAGCATTTTTGACACTGCCATTGATAGTAATTTCTTACATCCTATTTACAAAGATGAAAGTAGACTGGAGAGTTATGCTTATGTCAGTAGGACTTTTTTGCTTGTTATATGCTCCTGTGATATTTAGTGAAATACAAACTAGTGGTGCAAATGCAAAGTCATTGGTAAATGTCATCTTTGAAAAAGGCAACAAAGACGATAAACATAACATTGCTGAAAAAATATTTAGAAGTGCACAAGAAACAAGTACATATAATTTTGTAGTATTAACCGGAAATCAGTCTGGTGGAGATAATATTCGCACAAAAAAAACGACAACAGGATATTTCTTGTGTGATAAGGATTGTAAGGAACGATTGCCAGTACATGTAGTTGCAATGAGTAGCTTAATACTTATTAGTATTGTATTCTTATATCCATTTATTGTGAGTTATAAAAAACGGAAAGAGAGTCAGATTGAACTTAATTTGTATCAAAGGCAGTTACTTATCGTACTCTGGCTTGGTATTGTAAATATATTTTTGGTATTGATGGCATATCAAATTTCTCCACGATTTTATCTTTTGATTGTTCCGGTATTTTTAATTATGTTTGGAACAGTATTACAAGTATTACAAAAGAAATTTGGTAGAGTTGGGATTGGCGTAAGCATTGTCATTGTAAGTTGTTTGCTTATTTTCAACCTCGTGAGTTCATGGCAATATTTTACAATTTTAAATAACGTAGAGACGCGATTAATCGCGTCTCTACAATGGCGTGATTTAATAATGAAACGTGCAGATTATATTACACTTGGACAATTGCGTGAAGTATCTCGGTATATTAGTGAAGAGCAGAATGAGTCTAAATTTCTAATTGTTGGTGATAACCGTTATGCACGTACATTATATTTTTTGACAAATATTGAAAATGGAATTGATAATGCACAATGTTATATAAAAAGAAGTAGTTTTGAAACGGAGCAAGTTGATGGAAAAGGATATTACGTACTAGTGCGAACAAAATCAAAGGTGCATATTGCTGATGAAATGTTGGAAATTCATAATGTTGTTGATAAAAAGAATTTTGGAACATTGATGTTGTATAGAATGAGTCCAAAAAAGATAAATAACATGGATATACAAATTCCAAATGGTTGTTTTGTGAGGTAAATGTTCATTAGTCAAGTAGTGGTAGAACAGTGTTCTACCACTACAGAAACAAAAGTGATATACAAAATAAATAAAAAAACTCCAGAGGGAATATAAATTCCTTCTGGAGTCATTGAGTAGTGGTTCATCCTAAATTATTTAGGCAAGTCGTTGCTTAGATCGTTAATGTTTTTCATTTCAATAGCAATTTTATTTGGAATGGGGAAAACTTTCCAATTATCTGTGCAAACTACTAACAACTTTTGAGCAGCTGTTCTCCAAGTATCTCTTTTAGATAAGCTATTATTGAGATCATTTTGTAAGTCATCTATTTCATGAGCGGTAGTGGTAAGACTGAGATTTACTTCATCCACTTCAATCTCACGTGCGTGAATTTCTCGTTGAAGTCTATCAACAAGATTTTGTGCCACGGAAGCTCTGCCTTTTGCTGCAGTAGTTTGATCTGTCAGCTCCTGCTTGAGTTTGTCAACAAGAGATTGTTCTTCTGCAATCTCTTTTGCCACTAATTTTACTTTATCAGCATCAATTTTGAGAGCAGCATATTTGCATAGAGTATCAGCGTCTATGACATAGTCACCTTGGTTATCTGTGCGGGATGTATAAATTTTCCCGTCGATGAGAGCATCTAAGTCATCCCCAGAAATTGCAATGTGACGATCAGTGGCAAATGATACGAAGTTACGGCTATTATCAATAAATGGGATGTTATCTTTCCATTCAATACCAATAAGAAAAGTTTTTCTAACACCAGTATAATTACCATTCGAATTTCTTGCAGTCACAGTAACTACTATTACCTCATTTATATCCTTAGTCAGGATAGTTAAGAAGGAATTTGAATCGGAGTGACCACCAATTATTTGACAACTCGATCCAATACATTGAACGTCAGAATGACCTTTTGCCTCGATTAGCATATCATTCTTTGATGGTGTTACACTAATATAATAATTCCATAACATAATAGCACCTCCGGTGCTTAATTTTTCCGGTCCATAATGACCGCGAATTGTCGGTCCCGGGCAGTCCCAGCGACCTAGAGTGAATTTTTAATGAACCCTCACCCATAATAGGGTTACCTACTAAAAAAATAGTTGATATAGCATAATAGCATTTTTTGAGTGTATTGTCAAGTTTACGGAGAGGGTGGTGATAATGTATAATTGGACTGTAGTTAAAAGGTGTCATTCCTACCTTCGCAGGAATGACAAATTAATATTTTTTATTATGAAAAAAATAGTAACAGAAGTGAAAAAATACAAGTGGATATATATTGCACTTTGTGGGGTGATTTTATTGTCAGCAATTTTAAGACTGTGGCATTTGGGCGAGACGCCGTTTGTGGCAGATGAATTTTTAGATGTGAATGCTACTTATGGATTTCATAATACTGGGCAGTGGCAAGCTTGGGATTTTAATCATGGTGACGTGAGCGTGCGTGATAATGATGCTAGTGATGAGCGGGCATGGTTGTACCGCTTACAGATTGCAAAGGTGCTAGATTATTTAGAACCAATAGAATTTAATTTTCGTTTAGTGAGTGCTCTTTGGGGAATTCTTACAACCATTATTTTATATTTTGTAACATTTAGCCTTACTAAAAATCGTTGGATAGCTCTAATAGCTGCATTTCTCTGGGCTGTAAGTGTGCCTGCTATTGAAATAAATAGGAAAATCAGGATGTATAGTATGTTTGCTCCAATGTTTTTACTTTTCTCATGGAGCCTATTTAAATTTATAGATTCAAAGGTGAGATGTGGTTGTACAGGTGGTACTTGTCCTATAGGAATGATTTGGAAAGGAATATTTAGAGTTAACTGGATTTACTTGATACCAACAGTTATATTTGGTGCAATCTCATATCATCTGCATCCACTTACAGGAAATATTATTATAGTGCTATTGGCTTATTTTGTAGTGATGTTTCTAATTAAAAGAAAAGAAATTGTTGCTCGTAGATATGGTGCTTATATAATACTCATACTAATTGGAGGATTTGTTGTGAGTATATTTTTGCCACAATTATGGAGTGAATTTACTAGTTCATTAATCTTTTTTGATGATCATTGGAGTTATGTTGGTCATATAATGAGAAATTATTGGCATCCGTTACTGGGTGGATTATTTATCCTATTTGGAACATATTATTTGATATCTAAACAAGATGATGAGCGACCAGGTGTATGGATTGCAAGTACATTTTTTACAACAGTACTAGCAGCAATATTTATATGGGATAGAAATGTTGGTCCGCAATATATATTTTTTGTACAATCATTTGGATTTATTTTAGCAGCAGCAGGTGTTTATTTTGTTGCAAGTTCATTGAATGGCAAATTAAAGATAAAAAATATTTTTGTTAGCATTGTGATATTGAGTCTGGTGATGTTGCCATTTTATGGATACTTTGCATTAGAAAATAATACGTATAAAATAACATCTTCAGCAGATACAGCTAACTATAGAAATGTGTTTGTATATGTGAAGAAAAATACTTCTGATGGAGATGCTCTTATTACACGTAATTTCAGAAATTATTATTGGAGTGGATTAGAACTAAAAGTTTTTGATTTTGGCTCAGAGCGTTCAGAGCAACAGATTGCAGCAGAAGGAAAAGTAAAAAAGATAACAGTTGACCAAGTTCAAAATATAATATCTCAAAATCCAACAGGTTGGGTTGTGTTTTCTGATAATGATGAACAATTTATTACAAAAGAAGCACAAGAATATTTTGAAGAAAATTTTGAAGAAGTTTATGACTTACTTGTTAAAGGAAAAATAAAAGTTTATAGGTGGGACACTATTAATTAAGGATATTGTAATAGTATGGAATTAGAAAATAATAATTTTTTTGATATAAGTAAATTTCCAGCAAAGCATGGTATGATTGTTTTTCCAATTTCAATGAGTCGTATTTATAATGCACAAAGCGGAGATAAGTATTTTGAGTATTTAGAGTATTTCGAATCAAAAGCAAAAAAACCGTTAGTGGGTGTAACTTTTATCTATACTGATAGTTTGTATCGACGATATAATCAAGAAAGTGGTGAACATATGAAAAAATATTTCAATATGATGCTTGATCATAAAAATGCGTATCTTAAAAAATTGCGAAAAACACTTTATCTAGAAAAAGCAACATCATTTTTTACATGGGATCAAATTTGTTTTAATGTAGAAAAATTTGATATTTATATGGAAAAAGTAAAGGATTTCTATAATAAAGATGATATGTGGAAAGAATTCATTGAAATAGACATTAAAGAGTCTGGGCGAGAAGTTAATGAGCAAAATATAAATTTCATTATTGAAGAAGCACTGATTTCATATCTTATTACTAAAGGTAAAGCATTTCTGCCAAATGAATTTGTACAAAATCATGAAGAGTGGATTCTTTTGTGTTATCCAGGTAAAAAAATGACTTCTTTTGTGTACTTTTATCAAAAAAATATATTTAATATTAATAACGAAAAAAATATATATCAAGATAGTTTTTATAATTTAGATGATAAAAAACTCTTCGATTATAATCGTTTAACACTTAATTAAGAATATGAAAAAAAATATTGTAGTTATTTTTGGAGGAAATAATAGTGAGCATGATGTGTCACTTAATTCTGCAAAGAATGTTGTTGATGCTATTGATGTGAATAAGTATGATGTGATAAATGTTGCAATATTGAAAAATGGAAATTGGATTATTGGTGAGGATGCAGAAGGTTATTTAAATAGTAAGCAAGATAATTTTGGTGACAGAAATGATATTTCAGAATTTGTTAAAATGGCAGAGAATATTGATTTAGTGATGCCAATTCTTCATGGCGAATATGGAGAAGATGGACGATTGCAAGGATTTTTAGACATCTTAAATATTAAATATGTTTTTTCAAATCATACAGCCCATGCAATTGCTATGGATAAGGCAAGATCAAAAATTGTTACAGCTACAGAGGGTGTGAGAATTATATCTGGAGCAGTTTTAGGTAAAGATGAAGGATATGATTTACAAGAACTTGTAGTTGATATTGGTTTTCCTGTTTTTATAAAACCAAATAGTGCAGGCTCATCAGTTGGTATTTCAAAAGTAGAAAAAGAAAGTGATCTTGAAAGTGCTATAGAAAAAGCTTTTTTACATAGTGATAAAGTTTTGATAGAAAAAAATATAGTAGGTCGTGAATTGACAGTGGGAATTATTGAATTAAATGGAAAGAAAGAAGTTTTGCCTATTGTGGAAATTATTCCTAAGACAGAGTCATGGTATGATTATGAGGCAAAATATGCAGATGGTGGAAGCGAACATATTTGTCCAGCAAAAATTTCAAGTGATGTGGAAAAAATAGTAAAAGAATATGCAGAAAAATCTTTTGATGCGATAGGTTGTAAAGATTTAGCTAGAGTTGATTTTTTGCTAGATGAAAAGAATGAGGATGTTTACTTTCTGGAAATAAATACAATACCAGGCATGACTAGCACAAGTTTAGTCCCAGACGCAGCTCGTGAAGCAGGAATCCCATTTGAACAGCTTATAAATAATTTGATTGGGAATAATTTATAAAAATATGAGTGAAAGAATTTGTGTATTTGGAAGTAGTATTGGTTATGGTCACAATGATAGTGAATGTGGCGGATGGTGTGATCGGTTGAAATTATATTTTTTTAGTAGCAATAAAGACGTTAGCGTTTATAACTTAAGTATTAGTGGTGACATGTCAAAAGATGTGGTAGATAGATTTGATGTTGAATACAAGGCTAGGCGACCAGAAGTTGTTTTGATTGCTATAGGAATAAATGATTCAACTTTCGATGAAAATATAAATAGGTGTAGAATTTCTTTAAAGGATACTGAAAAAAATATAAAACAATTAGTCTCGATGACAAAATTAGGGGGTAGTAAAATAGTACTTGTAGGATTAACTTCTGTAACTGAAAAATTAGTTATGCCCGTGTCATGGGCATTAAATTTGTCATATAGTAATGAAAATATCAAAAAATATGATAGTGTAATCAAAGGAGTCGCTAAGGATAACAATGTGCCTTATTGTTATATGTATGATTTATTGCAGGATGAAGATTTTGATGATGGACTACATCCAAATACTGATGGGCATAGAAAAATGTTTGAGAGAATTAGAGATTTTTTAGTTGAAAATAATATTGTGTAGAAACGCGATTTATCGCGTTTTTGTATAAAGTTATAGAATATGACAGAAAAATTTAAAAATAAATACCGTAAAAAATCTTTGAGAATACAAGGTTATGATTATTCACAAAATGGTGCATATTTTGTAACAATTTGTACAAAAGATAAAATAAATTATTTTGGTAAAATAAAAAATGGTGAAATGGTGTTGTCGGACATTGGAAATATTGTACAAAAATATTGGCAGGAAATATCAAATCAATTTTCATTTGTACAATTGGATGAGTTTGTAATAATGCCAAATCATGTGCATGGTATTATTATAATTAACATGGATGTTGGTGAAAATACGACTGGTTGTAGAGACGCGATTAATCGCGTCTCTACGAATAATGGTGGTGTTACTGGGAAAAATAATCCTATGATGCATAATTCAATTTCGAGATTCATAAGGTGGTATAAGGGTCGTTGTACATTTGAGATAAAAAAATTACACAAAAACGCGATGAATCGCGTTTCTACGAATCATGATTTTGCGTGGCAATCACGATTTTATGATAGAATAATAAGGGATGATGTTGAATTAAATAAAATACGTGAGTATATTCAAATAAATCCAAGAGAGTGGGATTATGATAAGGATAATATTGATAATTCTGAAATTACATAAAACGCGATAAATCGCGTTTCTACAAAATATAATTATATTATGAAAAATATATTAAAAAATAAAATATTCTGGATAGTTTTAGGTATTGTATTGGTGGGTGCGTTTTTGCGTGCTTATAATTTTGAGGATTGGATGCATTATCAGCTTGATCAGGCTAGAGATTATAGAATTGTACATGCTGCTATGGAATATGGTCCTGGTGAATTACCTCTGCAAGGTCCGCGTGCAGCAGGCTCGTTTCTTCGCCTTGGTCCGCTTTTGTATTACATGGAATATGGAAGTGCTCTTGTATTTGGAGATACACCATCAGGTAGTGTGATGATAATACTTATTTTAAATATTTTGGCGATTCCGCTTTTCTATGTTTTTTTGAGGAGGTTTTTTGATTGGAAAATGGCAGTGGGACTTACGGGTATTTTTGCAGTGTCACTTTTTATGATTGTGTATAGTAGATTTGGTTGGAATCCTACATTAATTCCTTTTTTCATGATCTTATTTGCGTATGCACTTCTCAAGACAAACGACAGGATAAATAAAAATGCTGGATGGTGGCTTGTTGTGGCTGCAGCAACATTGGCGTTTATCGCAAATATGCATTTTGTTGCATTTGTTACAGTTCCAGTTATAGCCGTGATATATTTCTTGTGGGTACGACCATGGATAAATTTCAAATGGTGGTTTTTGGCAGTCGCTGTATTTGTATTTTTGAATATTCCTCTTATTGTAAATGACATGAAGACTGGTGGAGAGAATTTTATAGAATTCATAGATGTGGCATTGAATAGGTCTGGAGATGAAGAAGATACTCATAATATTGTAGATAAGGTTGTAAGAAATGTAGGTGCACACACACAATATTATTGGCTTATTTTAACAGGGGATCAATTTGCAGGATTACCAGAATTAAAAGGGACTGATATTAAATGTGAGTATGATTGTAGGCGAGGACTTGTTCGGGGTGTAGCTTCTTTTGCAATGATATTTGTTGGTGTTGTAGGATGGATTTGGTTGTATAGGATAGAAGAAGATACAAATAAAAGAGATTTTCTCAAGCTAGTTGCTGTATGGGGTGTAGTTGTATTCCTAGTCTATACTCCGTTGGCATATGATATAGCTCCACGATTCTTTTTGCTCAATGCTCCACTCATGTTTGTTTTGCTAGGTTTTGTACCAAAAGCAATAGGTACAGAATATAAAAAGCCCGGAAAAATTATTGCAATAGTTATCATTTTTCTATGCATCATTTCTAATTTATTTTTTGTTGGAAGGTATTTCAATGAGCTATCACAGGCAATGACAAATGAAAATTTTGTATTAGATTATAATGATAGAATCTTAAAGGAAAAGACAAGAATAACTTTTGAACAAATGGAAACTATTTCTAAATGGATGTCGGATGAACATCAAAAAAATGGTTATCCAATTTTCATATATGCACAACCAGAATATAAGAGAGCTTTTTGGGAAAGGATTGATATAAGAAATATTCCAAGGTCACACATCCCAAAAGATTTAGATCCACTATATAGACAAGGAAATTATTTTGTTATAGTTCGGACACAATCAGATCAAAATGATTTTTTGGATAAATTTACAAAAGGAATGGATGTCTTAGAGATAAAAAACTTTGGTACATTAAATGTTTATAAATTAAAACCAAGAGAAGAATTTATAACAGCTGAGAAAAAAGTATTTGAACCAAAACAAAGAGATCCAAAATTTAGTAAAGATGTCCAACCAAGATATCTATGGAGACAAGTATTTGAGGGTTGTACATACAATCAAAAAACAGATAAATGTGAACAGGGATTTGTAAAATAAACATGTTATACTAACCAAGTAATTAAATAACAATAATTTATGAATATAAAATCAACAACATTAACAAATATTTTTATTATAGGTATTTTTGTAATGATGGCATATCTCGTTTTTTCAAATCGAGAAGTTACAATTAATAATACTGCTGACATAGATGATACAATTGCTGTTGATGGTAGCTCTGAAACATTTGTGAAGCCTGATACTGCTTCGGTATCGTTTTCTATTACAAAAAAAGCACCAACTACAGATGCTGCTATGAATTCTGTTAATGAGCGCATGGATGCCCTTGTAACTGAATTAACTACAATTGGTATAGCAGAAGAAGACATCAAAACAACTAATTATAGCGTGCGTCCAGAATATTCATATAATGATGGTAAGCAAACATTTGAGGGATATCGAGTTACTCAAAGTATTACTGTTGTGATTCGTGACCTTGATAATGTGTCAGATGTTTTAGCAACAGTTAATAGCGCTGGCGTGGACAATGTATCTCAGCTTACTTTTTACGTAGATGATGCAGATGAAATAAATGAACAATTACGCGAAGAAGCAATTAATGATGCAAAAGCTAATGCAAAGCAATTAGCTAAAGATTTGGGTGTGACTTTGAATGAAATTGTAGGATATAGTCAATATGATTATAATAATAATATTGAGCCAATGTATCGAGCTGATATGGCATATGCAGAAGCAGATAATGGTATTGCTAAGGCAAATGTACCAACTGGTCAAAATCAATTTGAATCAAATGTTACTGTTATTTATAAGATTCAGTAATGATATTGAAGCAAGTCTTTATTAGTGATATTTATTTCTATGTATCTAAAAAGTATTAAATGGGATATATACGAAATTAAAACTAAATTAACACCTATTACAGGAGTTATGTTTCGTGGCAGGGTTAGGAAATTTTATGTGGAGAAAGATAGAAATATCTTAGTTGAAAATGCTATGGATATTGAAAAAGTTGTTAGATTTGCAATTCCTTCAGGGGAAGATCCTTCAGATATTAATAAGTATGTTAATAAAATTGCACCAGATGCAACTATAGAATTAATAAGAAGAGATATTCCGAATCCTTTATTGTCAAAATTAAAAGTAAATATTGGAGATAGATATACGTTGTAATAAGTATCTTACTTTAAATTATAAAATCATATGAATGAAAGAAAAAATGAGCCAAGGGTAGGATTGGGTATTATTATTGTAAATGATGATGATCAAATCCTTGTAGGGAAAAGAAAAAATAGTCATGCTCCATATTATTCGATTCCTGGTGGACATCTCGACTTGGGAGAGACATTTGAGGCGGGTGCAGCAAGAGAGGTAAAAGAAGAAACGGGTTTGGATATTGAAAATTTGCAAGTTATAGCAATTACGAATAACCTTGAAACGTATCATGAGTCAGGATTACATTATATTTCGATTGCGTTACTCGCTGAGGATTTTGCAGGAACACTGGAAGTAATAGAACCAGACAAGTGTGAAGAATGGGTATGGGTAGATCCAAAAAATTTACCAATGCCACACTTTCATGCGAGTCGTATGGCAGTTGAGTGCTACTTGGAAAAAGTATTTTACAAATAAAATTTAAGGACTATATGGAAATACAATTTATTACAGGAAATATAAATAAATTTAAAGAAGCACAAACAATTATTCCAGAACTTGTGCAGTTAGATATTGATTTACCAGAGATCCAAGAGATTGATGCTCAGGAGGTTATAAAAGCTAAGCTTATTGAAGCTCAAAGGCATCATGGGGGAAAACTTATAGTTGAGGATACATCATTATATCTTGATTGTTTGAATGGATTACCTGGTCCACTTATAAAATGGTTTGAAAAAACTATTGGAAATGAGGGTTTATATGATGTAGCAAAAAAACATAATAATTTCAAAGCTCAAGCAAGAACCATTGTTGGATATTCTGATGAAAATGGTAATTTGCAATTTTTTAGTGGGACAGTAAAAGGAACTATTGTTTCATCAAGAGGTTCAAATGATTTTGGATGGGCTCCAATATTTGAATTAGAAGAAAGTGGTAAGACATTTGCACAAATGATGGATGAAGAAAAAAATATATGCAGCATGAGGACCATTGCATTTAAAAAACTAAAAGATTTTGTAATCTAGGGTAGGGACAGTGCCTTGTGCCTGTCTACAGAAACAAATAAAGTCCAACCTTCGGGTATCCGAAGGTTGGACTTTTGAAGTATGTGTATAATTATTTTTTATATAATCGTATTGAGTTTACTGCTAGAGCAGCTAGAGCTGCGATGAGGAATAGCCATTGTATATCTATTAAAAATAGTAAAACAATTGCTGTTAAATATAGTGTTGATCTACCAATGTGCAAAGCCATTTCTTTGAGGACTGTAAATTCATCAACATAGTGTCCTTCATCTGCAGCAATATCATATGTGATAGCAGCAAGGGTATTTTTTGATAATGCCTGTGTTATTTTGTGATAGGCATCTGCAATGAAAATTTGAAAACCTGTAATAACAAATATCTTTGCAACCCAGCCAATAGAATATAATATGGAATTAAATCGAAGAACATCTTTTTTATTCTTTTTTGTATCAGCATATTTACCAAGAGATAGTTCTAATATTACAGTAATACTAATTGTTAATGTAGATATTATACCTATTGATACAAAGTCACCATTTAGTAATTCATATATAAAAATTGGCCAAATAACCATACCTACACCAGATTCGATGCCATCAGCATAATATGCAATCATTACAGCTCTGTATTTTTTGGAGAATAGTTTCTTCCAAGTTTGTATATAGCCCCATGAAAATTTTTCATATACATTGGATAATGATAATAGGGGTATTAAGGATAGGGAATAAATGGCAATTCCAACAAGAAATAGTACTTGATAAGAACTTTGGGTTATTATAATTCCAGCAATGAGTGGTGAAATAATGCCAGTGATATGTAAAGTTGCTTGGAAAAAACTTACCTCACGCATGCGATTATTTTGGTCAGAAAATGTTGTGAATGTTGTATGATAGGGAACCCAATACAACATGCGGAAAATTGTCAAAAACAACATTGCAATATATATTGTTATGTGAATATTTTCACTTGTTGTAACACTTAGTGTTAGTAAAAAAAGAACATTAGCAATTGTAGCAATATAAAGAGAATTTTTGAGATTATATTTTTCCAGGTGTTTTGTTGTAAACGGATACAAAAAAACGCATATAGTTGACCCAATAAGATAAAATAATAATGTTAGCTGAGCATTATCGCCAAGTGTTATATATAAAAAGATTGGTAAAAAGATAGAAAAAAATCCATTTGAAAAGTAGGTGATTGTTCTACTGATATAGAGATATGTTAAGTCTTTAGATACATTGCCATTAAAATATTTGAAATTCATTTATTTATTTTTGTAAAATTTTATGTAAGTCATGAACATTATTGACAATCCCATAAATGCTGAAGTACATGAAAATATTATTGCAGTTGCACTTGTCCCATACATTGGTAGGAAATGGATATTTGCAAGTATACTAGATAGTAACGCTATAAATGCTATTGTTGCAGGGATTATTGTTTTATTTGCTCCATTAAATACAGACGCAAGAACAAAGAATATTGTTGCAAATAAAGTGCCTCCAAGCATGAGAGGTAGTAAGTTAGCAGAATCTATAAATTTATCACCAAAGAAAAAAGTAATTAAAAATTCTGGAATAAGTGCCATTATGATTACAGTAGGAATTAGTACTGCGAATAAAAATAAGATGACTTTTTTCAAAAGAGAACGAACATTTGTAAAATCTTTTTTCTTAGTTAAGTCTGACATTGTGGGGAATAGTATAAATGTGAGCGCTAACATTAGATAGTAGGGTATAAGTGCTATTGTATAAGCTGCATTGTATAGTCCAGTGCTCTCGTCACTTCCTGTTATGATTTTTATCATGTACATATCAGTCCTTACATAGAATTCATAAAAAACAAGAAATAGCATAAAGCCTCCAGCATATTGCAGGATTTTTTTATAAGGATATATTTGAATAGTTTTAGATTTATTGTCTTCTTCTTTGATGAAGAAGTGCTCTATTATCATCGCAACAATAAATACACTTAGTGGTGCTAATATTGAGCCATAAATAGCTCCATCAAGCTTTAAGAAATAAGCTAGTCCAACAATCCACAGAATTCTGAAGATGCCTCTAGAAATCTTCATAGCTGTCATAGCTTTGAAATATTTGAGGCCGTTGAAGTAAAGAACGTGGAATGAAGAGAGTGCAAATGCAGGTATAACAAAAGCACTAATACGAAATAGTGGTGTAAGTGTTGCGTCATTAAATATATTAGCTATTACTGGAGCTAAAATATAAAATATTGCAGTTAATGAGAAAATTATAATTAACTGTAGATGTGCAGATGATTTGCGTATTGCACGTATTTTATCCCAGTCCCCAATATTTTCACTAATACGCTTCATCATAGCTGTGGGGATGCCACGACCAACTAGAAGTATAATCATAGTAGTAAAACCTATCACAAGGCTGTAGCGTCCATAATGAGCCACTCCAAGCATACGACCAAGACCCATGTTTATAACATAGCTGGAAATATTGTATATAAATTCTGCAATTACGAGAATTAAAAATGATGATTTTAATTTGGTCATATTTTTAGTTTATGTAGTGACAGGTCTTGTGCCTGTCATAACGGTATTGATATCCTGGACACCCACAAGGGGCGTCCCTACAATTTTATATAATATAATTTTTAATTTCTTCAAAAATAACTTCTTTTTCACGATTTCCATCGATTTCCTTTAATTCAAAATCAGATTTATATTTTTCAAACAATTCTTTTTTATCTTGTAAATATTGAAATCCTTGTGATGGGGGATTACTACGATTCATTATGTTATCGGGCTCAACTGAAAGGTGGAATTTATAATTGGGAACAGTTATTTTTGATAAAAAAAATGGCTTATAATCTTTTTTTGAAAGATATGTGATATTCACAATCATATCGTAAAAATATCTATCTGTAAGAATATAATTGTAATTATCCTGGTCTAATTTCTTAACAAGTGATTTAAATCGAAAAATATCAATTAGCAGTGCAATTTTGCGCAATTGAATTTTTAACCAAGATGCTTTTGTGATATTAGTATTGTCATTGCGAGGAGCGTTTAGCGACGTGGCAATCTCAGTAGAATTATCAATAGCTGAGGGGGATTGCTTCGTCGTACCTCCTCGCAATGACAATCTATTTGCAATAGAAAACTCAACAGCATGAAAATAGAATACTTTTTTGTTATTATTTTCAAAGTATTCTTGTAATAATTGTATTTGAGTTGATTTACCAGAACCATCGAGTCCTGAAATTGATATGATTCTCATTAAGCTAGTATAGCACTTTGAGGGGCTCTTTGCTATTGACAAAACTAATAAAAGGTGTTATAATTCACCGTTGTATTTAACACAATGAAAAGTAGTTTTTTTAAAAAAAAGGAGATTGACATGGATAAAAATGCTTTAGTTCTTTCTTTTATTTTAGGTTTAGTTATTGGGGTTGTGAGTACCGCTATTATATTGAGCCCAACTAAAAAAAATGATGAAGATGTGCATGATGCAATAATGGTTAGAACTCTGAAAATTAAGAACTTGGAAGTTAGTGAAATAAATGGACAGAGTATCGAAAATTTTATTCAGGATTGTTCTGGGTCAAATTGGATAAATCCAGATGCTCAGCAAGAGGAATCTACCTTGAAAGGTATAAAGCTTGAAAAAATGGATACAACCAAGTTGAATGTGAGAAAGATTACTGGTGAAGATATCAGGAAGTCTTTACAATTTGTACCCCAAACTCCTATACATCAACTTCAATAGAGGTTATAGATGTATATGAATGAAGCTCAATGTGTGAATACGCATTGAGCTTTTTTTTGTTTTAATACACAATAACACTAACTGGTTGCATTTTTGCTACTACTTTTGCGATTCCATTTGCTTCGACTCCCTCAATTACTTTTCCAATATTTTTGTATCTTGCTGAGTCTTGGTTCAAGACTATTGATGATTTAGCGTTGTACAAATGTACTCCTTTTTCTTCCATTTTAGCGAATAATTCTTCTTTGTTTGATATTTCTTTTTCATCACTATTTACACCTTTTCCTGTGCCATGGGGTGCTGAGTAAAAGCTTTCTGCATTATCGTCTGTTCCTACGCAGATAAAAGCATCGGTGCTCATTGATGAAGGGATGAATGCAGGTTCTCCAGTTTCTTTGTAAATTGGATGGTGACCCATTTTACTTGGTCCGTAAGCTCTAGATGTGTTTGAACGGTGAACCCATACATCTTCACCAAAGTGATTTTCATTGGTTATAGAGATGTGTGGCATGTCATAGATTAAATCTAAGTCTGGATCTCTATTTAAAGTTGCTTGTATTGTTTTATTTATATTATGAGTAATAGTTGCGCGATTTGCTGTTCCAAAGTTACTTGCAGCTGCTCGTGCTGTCATATATAGTTTTCCATCTGGTCCATTAGCATCATATTTAAGTAATGAATCATCACCAGCCATATGCTTTTTGATTGCTTTTTGCATTTCATTGTACACATCTTTTTTACGAGAATTGAATGTCATTTTACCAAGTGTAACCATTAGCGATTGAGATAAATGTTCTCGTTTTTTTGCTGTGTGTGTATACATTGTATATTGTCCAAGAATTCCTGATCCTGTATGAATCATGAATAAATACTGACCTTTTTGGACACCTAATTTTTTAGCGTTTTCTTCATCAACTATATCTGTAACTTTCATGAGGTCTAAGAAATGATTTCCCGCAGCACCTAGTAGTCCAAGTCGGTATTTTGCGATATGTAAATAAAGCTTTGGGATCACATCAAAAATATCTTGACGAGATAATTTTTCGCTAAAGAAGTTTCCTCCATTTTGAGTATTTTCTAGTTCATTTTTTGTCTTAATGTCTAAATAGTCAATTGCAGCACTAGTCCCTTTGCGACATATATCAGTAACTACATCAAAAGGAACCTTGGTTCCCACATAAGCTTTTGTAGGAACTGCTGGAACAAGTTGTTCAAATAGCATTTGTATTTCATCTTCTGTGATATTATTTTCATGAAGATTTGTTTTTACCAAACGCATTCCACAGTTAGGATCAGAATCATTTACTTGAGGTAATATATATTCGTCAGAAACAATTGTTGTACCAGAAGCATTTTTGCGACCTGGCTTTGATGAAACATCAGGCATAGCAACTGTATGACGAAATAAGCCGTCATTTGAAGCGATGTCTTCTGATTTTGCAAATGTTTCTTCGTCCGGTAGAAGATCATCACTCATGAAATATCTTGCAGGAACTTTCATTTTATCTGTTTTGAAATCTGATTGATGTTCTGATAATTTTGTTGTATTTTTCTTATATTTATTTGTTGAATCGCTCATAATATTGGTTGATTGATTATCTATTATAAATTTCAGTATATTCAGTTGCTACTCGTTCTATATTAAATGTTTCATGTGCAAATGTAAATGCATTCTCACCAAGTAACTTTCTTTTTTCAGGATTTTTTTCTAATTTTAAAATTGCATCAATAAGTGCATCGGAATTTGCTCCAGGTATTATAACATTTATTTCATTACTGGAAAACTCTTTGAATAATTCGAGATCAGATGCTATAACTGGTTTTTTACATGCGTAAGGCTCTATCATTGCAAGTGGCACATCAAATTTTCCATTCATATTTTCAACAGGGAAAATGACCGTATCAGATAAATTATACACTGCATTCATATCAGAAAAAGTATCAGTGAAATAAACTTTATCAATATATCCAGCAGCAGTTATTTTTTCTATAACTTCTTGTTTTTTCCGGGCATCTTTTTCATTTTTAATTCTGCAAGCACATAAATATTTTATATGTGCATTTGAGGGGTTATTCCATAGTTTAATAAATGCTTCAACTATAGTATCAGTAGCCCCAAGTCGTACAAATTCACCCGGGTAAGTAACTACAAAATTATCTTTTGAGATATTCCATTTTTTCATTAAAGACGTACTTTTTTCAGTCGGGATATATTTTGATAAATTGAAACCTGGATAAATTTGTTTTGCATTAGTAAAGTCAAGAATATTTAGTTTGTTGTTAGCCCATTTGGAATATGTGACAACAGTATCACCAAATAGCATTTCTTGTAATTCTTCTTTTGAATATAAGTCATCTCTTAGAGTAGCTACTGTCTGTACAATTTGTGGCTGGGGAGAGACGCGATTAATCGCGTCTCTACGATGTAATATTTTTTTCATCAACCAGCTATTTAGTTTTGTTGGAGTAAATAATAAATGCACAACATCGAATTCTTCCGTATGTTTTTTGAGATATCTTAAAAGACGCACTTTTTGTAAGAATGAAAAATGGTTATTTGAATAAATCTTTTTTTGGATAATGTTCTTTGGAGCATCATCAATATATTCATCAACTAAAATTGTAATGTTATGATTTGTAATATTACATGCCAAATTATAAGCAAAGTTTTTACTAGCCTCATCCCATGGAGGAGATAGAGGTCGTGTGACAAAAAGAATATTTTTTCGTATTTGAGATGAGTTTTCTATACTTGACATAAAGTGTAAAATATGCTATATTTAAACATCGTACCTTAAAAGAATAATAACACAGGAACCTTAAAAAAGGGAGTGGAATATGCCTGATGGAATAGTTACAATAAAATTTTTGATATATGTAGCAGTATGGATTGTAGGAATACTCCTGACAATTAAATACTGTTGGAAAGATGGAGCTGATTCAACTTCTCAGGAAGTTGGAGATAATGATTCATGTGATGTGAAAAATTCACTAGAGAGGAAAGTATTATGTTGGAAAAAATAATAAAACTTTTTATTGCATATGTATTGTGGTGTGCTGGAGTGAAAGTGCTAATAGTATTATTTAGTAGTTTACTTTGGGATTATTATGTTTCTATGTTTATGATATGTTTTATATCTGTATCACTTTATGGGGCAGTAACACTATTTTGCGATGTATTTTTTGATGAGGAAAATACAGTTAAAGAGCCAAAAGATGTCGGAATGTATTTGGCGCAATTTGGTTAAAATTAAATGATGGAGAATTGGCTATGTTTGGTAAAATTGCAGTTATTGTAATGCTTCTTGTATTTTGTGGATCATTCATTGTTGGTGCAGTTACACAGAATGAGACTATGTTTGAAAATATGCTATTGGTAACAGGTCTCGTTTGTATTATTGGTGGATTTATCTGCCTTGCTGAGGGTATGATTAAAGAGAAAAATACTTCTAACGAAGGTAAGTTGAAGCAATGATTAAGAAGAGTCAAAAGATGTTAGTGTGCAAAAGCAATTTGATAAAAATTATCAAATTGCTTTTTTTTAATTTTAATAATAAATGTCTTGACATGGGATATAAATCATGACAGTATTAATCGTTGAGTTCCATTTTGGAGTGAAGTGTGAGTAGTAAATTAACAATGAAAAAGGAGGGTTACATGGATAATACTACTGCATTTTGGTTGTTAGATATATTATTAGCACCCGTGTTAATAATATGCTTTACAATTATCATTAGTATTTTGAGTATTGTCTGGTCATTGGCGATTAAAACATTCAAGAAGGTTCCATGGGAATACATGTGGATTTTTATTATAAGTTTTCTATCTGTCCTAACGATGGTGTGGATAAAGTTATTTCCCAAATTATGGTTGAAAGAATTTAAAAAAAGAAAGGAGGAAATTGAATGAGTGGGAAAAGGATGTTTGAAGTAGTTTTGGCAGTGTTTATGCTGATTTATGGTACCGTAGGTGTATGTTTAGCTAGCTCAGATGAGGATACGCTACTTACACTTTCAGAAGTTGAGATATTGCTACGGTCTAAAGATGATAGTTGTCAGATAAAACAAATGGCCTCTAAATATATGAGTAAAGTGGCTATGCAAGACTTGTTTCATAGACTTGAGGGAGATGATGAAGAGTTTCCTAATGTCATATTAACAAAGACTGAGCGGATTAACGCTTTAATGAATGAAGTTTTTATCAGTGAAGGAGAACATCCATGGAGTAAAGATGACAGGAGAGTTCTATATTTGATGCGTGCCTATTGGGAGCAATCTATCGATTCAGAGTGTTTTAATGAAGAAATAGACGATTTTCCATCAGAGGAATGGTTAAATGGAGCTGCATGGGTAATGCGTCAGAAAGAGTGATAAGGTTTGAGTGAAGTGATATTGCAAAATTGCAATATCACTTTTTTATTTTTTATAAATTTCCTTACTATCTGTTTCTACAGATGCTTTTATTAGTATATTTTTATATTCATCATCTATTTCTACTGTTTTGATATTATTTTTTTCAATTTCTATGTCATTAGAGTTTACTATATTTTCATCGATTATTATGTCGTAGTGAAATATTTTTGTTTCAGGTGATTTGTTATCTATTATAAAATCATTAGAACTTCCTAATGGATCCACAAAATAAATACTCCAGAAATCTTGATTGTTTGTACGTTGATCTTCTTCTATTTTTGCTAACAAGAGCATGCTAGATACTAGTGCGATTATTATTGTTAGGATTATTATATATTGTGATTTCATATTTTTGTAGTGACAGGTCTTGTGCCTGTCTTTGTTATTGAATTACTGTTATGACACCCACAAGGGGTGTCACTACAAACTATTTTTTTATAAACAAGCTTAATTCATCATTTTGATAAATTCTGTAGAAATTATCATTTGATTTGAATTGACCTTCGTCTTCATCTGTATTTACTAAAACTGCATGGACATTTAGATTTTGAAAACAAGTAATGGCAAACTCTGAATCTGGATTTGATATCATTTCTCTTGTACATATTTCGCGGTTTGGATTTGTTTCATATCGTTTGAAATAGCTACGTGACAATGGGAATGAATAATCATCTGCAAAAAATACTTTTAGCCATGTATCAGATGTTATGTGGTTATGATCTTTTACTAACCAAAAATTATTTTTACTAATATTTTCTTTAAACTTTTCACTCATATATTCTCCTGAATGGAATGTCTGCAGTGCTTTATTTGTTTTTGGAGCATCATTTAAACTTGTGGCATTATCATGCAAACCACTTACAAATGTAAATGTGATTATTATAAATAAGAAAGATAAAAGTAAAAATTGAGGCAAAATAACAGTTTTCCTCTTTTCATTTAGTATGATATTAATAATCCACATGATTGCAAATGCAGAGAAAATTGCAAGTGGAAATGCTCCGTAAGTAGCAATTCTGGTTGATATTATATTTACTTTTAGTAATTGTGGCACTAAACTCATAAGTAATAATGCCCAACCCCAACCAAATAAAAAGGCAACACCATAAATATTTGTTGGATTATCTTTTTTGCCAATATTGATTAGTTTTTTGTAACCAAATCGTCTAAGTGTATAAAAAGTAGTGAATATAAGAAGTCCAATTAATCCAAATACAAAACGAGCTTCACCTAACATATGCATGAGTTGCGTGAAGGGAACTCCTGTACGAGTTGATTTACTAGGTGCTCCAATTGATGAACTTATGGCATCTCTATCTAGATAAGACGGAGGAGCTAAAAATAGAAGTGAAGTTATAGCTAGAATTAGTAGTGGAATGATATATGGATTTTTTAGTAAAGAAAAAATCTTTTTGTAGGTAGTGAATCCATCTCTATTAAAAAAGGCAAGTCCTAAAACGCTAAAAATAAAAATATAACCAAAAATAAAAGCACTTAAGTGATGTGTGTATGCAAGAGCTGTTATGGTTATAATTGCTGGAACTAGTAACATAGAACTATTATCTTTGTGTGCTCGATATATGAAATAAAGTATGGTTGGTATAAGTAGGTTGCCTAGCAGATTCCCTACAACTCCACCACTTACAAATTTTGCACCAGCACCGCTAATAGCCCAAAGAGGACCTATGAAAAGTAATGTTAAAATAGCTATTTCAGCCCCATATCTATAAGAAGAAAAAAATCTTCTAGTCAATATAAACATCATTAGAATTGTAAATATATTTACAATAAATAACACCAGTGATGGAAAGGTGCTTACGATAGACTGATTGGTAAAAGTTTTAATGACCGCAAAAATAATATGTTCTCCAACTATGAAGTCAGCAATATGTTCTGGCGGAGTAAATATATTTGTTTCTGGATCAATTTTAATTTTTTCATAAGTTGGCAATTGCGCATCAACTGTAATTTTTTCAACCCAAAACATATGATGTCCAAGGTCTGTTGCTGTTGGGAAAATGGTGTTAGTAAGGAATATACCCTTTGAAATAATTGTAAAAACTATCAATACAACTATTAGAAGAGTTTGTTTTTTTGAAAAGTTGAATATATCCTTATTTGAGGTTAATTTTGCATGTTTTTTGAAAAGTGATATTAAGATGAGGGGAGTAATAATTGAAATAAATGTTATAAATAGATTTTGCTTTGTCAAAGAAATACCGAAAGCATTTATCGTAATTACAGATAAAGTTATAATAGAAAAACTAATAGGAACACTTAGAATTAGTTTTTCAAGAGTCGCAAATTTGTCTTTATTGAAAAAGGCAATTAAAAAAAACCATCCTGGAATAATGAGTAGTCCAAATGTAACTGAGATAAATAGTAATTGTTGTAATAAGAATTCGTTCATGCAGAGTAATGTACAATCTAGAATCGACCCTAGTAGGTACTTCTAGGTGCGAATTACGATTGACTTTTAGTGTTAAATATGCTAATTTATTCAATTAGTGCCTTAAAAATAGTATAACATTTTTATAAATAAAATACACTAGGAGGTGTGTATTATGAGTAACTCTGTATTGCAAGAAAATTGTTTTCTTGATGCTGTTCGAAATATTAATATGAGTGGACAAAGTCCAATGGTTGATATTATTGGGTCGTATGAATGTGGTGACAAAAGCTTGTATTTAATGAGAAGTCATTTAATGTCAGATCAAGCAATTGTACTTTGTGATGTTCTGAAGGTTTTTCCAAGTAGTTCAACGGGTATAGCCTTGAAAAAATATGAGAGAAATAAGCAAGTGGGAATCTCTCATGTGTTTCCAGTATTATTTTCAACAATATCAGTTGTTCTTGAGGATTCTGAAACGTATAGAGAAGGTTTTTACGGATTTGCTAAGTGGTGCAAAGATGTAGGTATAAATTGCATTTATACAGGAGATGATCTAAGCGTCCCAAATGGGTGCACTTGGATTAACCATAGCCGAATAAGTGGCAAATGTAACGAGCAGGACAAATTGTATGTTGCAGATTTGAAACAAGCAAAGGAAGATCCACGTTTAAAAGGTGTGCTCGATTTTATTCACATAATATAGAAGCTATATTTTAAAAAATAATCATTACATAAAAAAAGGAGAAGGAGATGATTAAGTATAAAAAAA
>SWBY01004902.1_pt1 | contig 42666 bp, 36 predicted proteins | sample 4693071 | NCBI WGS metagenome assembly SWBY01 (sample SAMN10267273, study PRJNA491770) | bioreactor metagenome | isolation source: DHS bioreactor inoculated with marine methane seep sediment | place: Japan: Omine Ridge, Nankai Trough | collected 2006-05-06 | reverse complement strand
GATTCGCCAAGGGGGGAGAATACAGTTTAATTGGACATAACTGAAATTTTAACTTTGCGTGCCTTTGCGTGCTTTGCGTGAAATAAACCATCGTGGGTCAACACACTCAATGGTTGTCTTTCCTCACGCCAAGATCGCCAAGATTCGCCAAGGGGGGAGAATACAGTTTAATTGGACATAACTGAAATTTTAACTTTGCGTGCCTTTGCGTGCTTTGCGTGAAATAAACCATCGTGGGTCAACACACTCAATGGTTACAATAAAGACCCTTTATTACACTCTATGTAATTCCTGGAATAACTGTCCCGGGGATATCCCGTAAGTTACCATATAATATAGTTATAATTTTCTGGCACTCTTCTTGCTTTCTTGTACAGGTGTAAAGGAGAATCATTATGGCAACAATGACCTTGATAAACTTGAATATGCTGTATATGAGGGCTCGTGGTCTGGTGGAGCGGGAACGCCACGTACCTCTGGGATGTCTCTATCTGACATCAGCCCTTGAACGTGCCGGCCACGATGTGGATTTTCGGGATTTTCAGATGGCGGAGTACACGGATATGTTTGCCCGGGAGTCCATTCTTGATTTTTTATCTGATCCCGCACCCATTCTCGGCGTATCCTGTATGGCCAATCTTCTGCCATTCGCGCTATGGGCCTTGAAAGATTTTAAGCAGAAATACCCGGATGTCACTGTGGTCATGGGCGGTGTCGGACCCACAGCCGTGGAGTCTGAAATCCTGGAAACATTCGACTGGATCGATATTATTGTGCGGGGTGAAGCCGAAATATCAGGACCCCTGCTGATGAACGCTCTGGAAAACAACCGACCTCTGGAAACCGTCCCGGGAATTTCCTTTATGCGGAATGGAAAGCGGGCGCGCACCGATCCTGCCCCCCGTATCGACCATCTGGATTCCCTGGACTATCCCGCCTACCACAAAATCGATCTCTCCAGATACACCGGCTACGGTATGATTACCACAAGGGGCTGTCCTTTTCCCTGCACCTTTTGCAGCGTGATGCCCTTCTGGGGACGAAACCCCAAATACCGATCTCTGGATAATATTATCGATGAAATGCGGTATCTCCATGAAAACTTCGGTGTGGACCTGTTCCTGTTCCAGGATGAGTACTTTATCTCGACCCCGGAACGGTGCTCAGCGTTCTGCGCCCGGTTGCGGAAAAGTGGTTTGAGGGTGCGGTGGAAATGTTTCGGCCGAATCAATCTCACCACTCGGGGAATGATGGAGGAGATGGCACGGTCGGGATGCATTGAGCTGCGTTTCGGACTTGAATCCGGATCAGAAAAAGTTCTGGCCAGAACCCGGAAAGGCTTCACACCGGAGCAATCCATTCCCGTGGTCAGCCAGGCTGTCCGTCTGTTTCCGGGAGTGGATGCGTTTTATGTCTGGGGATTTCCCTTCGAAACCATGGCGGATTTTTCACAGACAATTTTCCAGATGATCACGTTCCGCATGATGGGGGTCCGGGTTTTACCATCCCTGCTGAGCCTGCTTCCTCAGACACAGATTTACCGGGATTATATCGATTCATATGAGTTGGAATTTTGCAGGGAACTCTTCCCGGAATATATGGTGACAGGGCATGAACTGCGGCATTCGTCCCGGGTATCCATTGAAAGTCGCTATATGGAAATCTTTGAATTTATCCGGTGTCATCCCCGGATTTTTCCGGGATTTTTTCACATCGATCTCGAAAACAATATCCTGCCAAAATTTTCTGTTCTGGAAGAATTCGGGTTTTATGTGCCCCGGGACGAAATCAGCAGTGAGTCATGCGGTGCCCATTCACCCCGGCTGACAACATCACCGGTACCTGCTTAAAGGAGGTTTATAATGGGTTTATCACGAATAACTATTGTTGGCGGCCGGCCACCTGAAAAACTTGAAAAAATCACCGGCCTGCCTCTGGGAATTGAAACGCTTATCAGACAGGCAGGGAACCATGCCGGAGGAATTGATACACTCATGTCGGACCCGACGGCGGCAGCAGAAAAATGGAATATCCCGCTGAACGCCTCAGAAAAATGCATTCTAAAAACGATTGAACCCGGACAGCTTCAGCTTTTTGCCAACCAAATCTCCGGACCCGACAGTTCGCGACGGCGGTTCCTGAAACACGCAGCCGGCGTCCTGGCGGTATTGGGTACCGGGTTTCCTGTAAATGCGGCAGAAGACCTTTCCGGTCCGAAACAATTCACAGCCATTCTGCCCAAAACCTCACAACTGCCCGCATGGCTTCCCCAGACCCTTTCGGAAACAATACCCCAGAGAGTCGGCACTGAGGATACACCCGTCACCACCATGACACCCTGTCCCGGAAGTACGGCCACACCAACTTTGAGTCCCACCGACACGCCTACCATGCAGCCGACCCAGACCCCCACAGACATCACTCCAACACCCGGAATCACAGCCTCACCAACATTTACACAGGTACCCACTCAGACACCTTCACCGCCTGCCACCATGACGCCCTGTCCCGGAATCACCGGCACACCATCACAGACCCCTACAAACATCACTCCAACGCCCGGAATCACAGCCACACCTACATTCACACAGGGACCCACTCAGACACCTACTCCAACACCAAGACCCACTCAACTTGGTGCCTACCTGGAAATGCCCAGCCGGTTTTACCGGCCCGGAGATCCATGCCGACTCACGGTTCATCTCTACAATCCCGACCCGCTCATGGAAAATGTTCCGCTGTTTGTACTTCTCCAGGTGGGTCAGATGTTTTTCTGTGCACCCCAGTGGACCACGCTTCCGGATCTGAGCTACTTCCGCGTGACACTTCCACAGGGCTGGTCTGAAATTTCCATTATCGGTGAGTTTAACTGGCCCCATGATGCCGGCGCCATGGATAATCTCTACTTCTGGGCGGGACTGACGGATGATTCTTTGACATCCCCACGCGGTCACGTGGACTCCTATAAGTTCGGATATGGTGAGTAGCCCGGTACGATCACCTCGATAGCAATGAAGAACTCCCTTGATACTTGACTAATTTTGTCTTGTTTCTGTAATATGGAATCATAAGGACGGGAATTGCTTGCCCGGAACAAAATTAATCAGGGAGAAAATAATATGAAACCTTTGAAATATTCACTGTTGTTAGCAGTACTTTTAATACCGGTTTTGACGGCATCCGCCATGTACCAGACCGGGGACACCGTTGCTGATTTCACCTTAATGGACATCAATGGGGATGCAACCAATTTATATGATCACATGGGGAAGATCATTTTCATGAATTTCTTTCTGTTCAGCTGAGCGGATTGTCGTGCGGAGGCTCCGCACGTACAGGCGATCTGGGAGGATCTGCAATCGGAAGATGTGCAGGTAATCGGTATCGGATCCGGAATAGGAAATGACCATCTCAAGTCCTGGCAATATGACTACGGTGTAACACATGCCCTCCTGAGTGATGAGGATGAAAATATTTCCAGTCAGTTCGGCACGACTGTCTCCGTCATTCTGGATCACACCATGACTGTTCAGTATATTTCTTCCGGTGAATTCGATGATGCCGCATATCGCAGCATGCTGACTGCGCTGGCGGAACCACTTGTTAAAATCGATCATATGTCTCTTTCCAATACAGAGGATGATCAGAATCCACATGAATTTGATATTGCAATCCGGTCATCCGGGAGTTTTTCACCCGGGAACCGTCTTCTTTACTGGAATACCGATGGCTCGGATAACTACACTTCGGTGGCATTGCAGGATACCGGCAATAATCAATATACGGTTTCACTTTCCAATCAGATGAAGGGTACCACGGTGTATTATTATGTCTATGCGGAATCCGACAACGGATTTTACCGGACCCACCCGTTCAATGCACCCGGAGAAGTACACATGTTTGATATTCTGGAAGATCTGTCACCGCCGATAATTGATCATACTCCCATTGGACGATGGCGTGACGACCGCGACAACCTTCTGATTACGGCAATGATCCGTGATGAATTGGATCTGGATTATGTGAGATTGTATTATCGTACCGGTGGAGGAACTCCGGAATTTGTTGCTATGTCTTCAAGTGAAGGCGGGTATTGGACAGCATCGCTTCCCTTAGGGCTTGCCACCGGTGAAAGCATGGCGTATCGCATTGAAGTTGCAGACAGTTCAGAGAACGGAAATATTGCTCTGCACCCGTCATCCGGATATCACACGTTGGCTGTTATAGAGCCGTTCCCGGCATTAGTTATTGATCTGGACGGGAACGCAAACAGTGGACCCATCATTTACAATACACTCACTGAGATCGGTATTCAGGCGGAATACGTGACCACCATACCCGACCATCTCGAACTCTATCAGAGTCTCTGGATCAGTCTGGGTATCGGCGATAATTACCGGCGTCTGAGTTTTGACGAGCAGTTTAAACTGTACGAAACCCTTTTAGATCACAGCAATGTCTATCTGGAAGGCGGCAATGCCTGGGTCAACACACACAAATTCCAACTTCACAGTGCATTTCAGATCGGTGGTGGTTCCACACCGGCCGCCGGAGAAAATGATGCCGGTCCCATCAGCGGCATGGAAGGCGCTATCACCGAAGGTCTGATATTTGATTATACCGGTGATAATGAGGGCATGGACCGATTGAGAGCGAAAACCGGTGCTACCGTCATTTTCAACAATGCAGCGCCGGAGTATATCAATGCCGTAAGTTATATCGGTGACACATACAAAACCATTGGTTCCGGATTCGAATTTGGAGGTCTGGCGGATGGCACCGGAAATAGCACCCGGGCAACTCTCATGCAAAATTACGCAGATTTCTTTGGTGTTTCCACAGAGACAACCTGTACGGAACTGGGAACATCCCTCTGGATGCCGGCCAGGTCCTTTGCTCCCGGAGATCCGGTGTCTGTTAAAGCCTATCTGTGTAATCCTGATGCCGTCAGCTATGAGAATGTGCCGCTGTTTGTCATTCTGGATGTGTTCGGTGAGTATTACTTCTGGCCCTCATTCACAACGTTCGACTATGAGACCGTTCAACTGGAAAGTGGTCTCACAGAAGTGATTGTGCTTCCTGAGTTCGCATGGCCTGCAAACACAGGTACCGTCAATGGAATCGTCTGGTACAGTGCCATGACGGATCCTGATATCCAAAACCTTTTTGGTACCATGAGTTCATGGGAATTCGGTTGGAGTGAGTAAAGTCCCGGGTTAGGAGTTCAACGCTCAGGGTGACCTTTTGATGGCAACTTCCCTGCCCTTCGACTCCGCTCAGGGTGACCCTTTGATGGCAACCAACAACCAACAGCCAACAACCAACCACCAACAGCCAACAGCCGGGAACTGAGAACCTCTACCCCCAGGTTGCTTTGAGCACGCGAATCCAGTTCTCCGAACACATTTTTTTCAGGTCAGATTCACTGAACCCGTCATGTCGAAGTGCTTCGATTACCTGGGGCAGTCCGGCGGCATCTTTCAGAGGTTCCGGGATGAGGGCGCCGTTGAAATCGGAACCGAACCCCACGTGGTCAACTCCGATTTTATCGGCGATATAACGAAAGTGGTCGACAATCACCGAGATGGCGGTATCGGCGTTGAGCAGACCGTCTTTCCGCAGAAACGCCACGGCAAAATTGATACCCACAATCCCGCGGGACCCGGCAATGGCCTGGAGTTGATCATCGGTCAGGTTTCGGGAAGAGGGGCAGAGTGCGTGTGCATTACTGTGGGATGCGGTCAGGGGATGATTCGAGATTTTTTCGACATCCCGAAAGCCTTTCTCGTTAAGATGAGACAGGTCGATGAGAATACCCATTCGGTTGCAATCCCGGACCAGTTGTTTTCCGGCATCAGTGAGACCGGGACCGATATCCGGGGATGCGGGAAAGCGGATGGGAACACCTGATCCGAAGGCATTGGGACGGCTCCAGACAATCCCCAGAGATCGCAGGCCCGCATCATAGAACATCTGAAGATTCTCCAGATCCGGAGAAACGGGTTCAGCGCCTTCGAAATGGATGGAGGCCGCAATGATATCCCGGGACATACACCGTTCCAGATCATCCACGGTTCGGACCACTTGCAGTGCATTATTGGAGGAATCCGCGATGTGTTGTAAACCTGCCATCATTTTCAGAGCAGCGTCTGCTCCCCGGTTTCGATTAAGTTCCGGGAAATCAGGCGTTGAGAAACACGCTTTTTCCGTCAAACTCTCTGTCGGCATTTCCGGCGGCACCATGATGGCAAACAACCCGCCGGCAAACCCGCCGGCCCGGGCACGGGGCAGATCCAGATGACCGGATTCATTCCGGTCAAAAAAGGAATAGGGAGTCTCCGTTTCTTTAAGGAACATGGTGAGGAGCACATCGTTATGGCCGTCAAAAATGCGGTGATTCGAAGCAGTGGATGTGTTCGGTAACTTCCGGTTTACCACTCGTCGGAACTATCCAGAATCAGAAGTTGTTCATCCTCGGGTTTCATGCCATGCCAGTGACAACCTTCTTTCAGGCAGATAAAAACCGGTACTTTCTGATGCACGGCAGCCACCAGAAACTGAGCTGTGCTTGAATTGCACCGGTCACATTTTTTATCCGGATAAACAATACTCTGCTCACAATGAGGACATTTCAGATCCTTCAACTCAGCACCCGGTTTAATTTTCAAATCACTGTGGCGATCGTGTACATTGAGATAAGGTGAAAGTTCCAGGGTGCCTTCCGTCCCGTCGTTATTCATGGCAATCAAACATACCATATTGTCCTGAATAAGACTTTTATTACATTTGGGGCAATACGTGTGAAGAAACATGCCTGTTTTCAGATGGATACGCTCATTGTACTTTGTTTTCTGCAGATACTCTGAAAATTCTTTCTTTTTGGGTTTCATATCGCTGTCTCCTGATGGTGCGAGGATTAATCGCTTCCGGAACCGGCAGCGTCTTCCATTGCCTGCCCGAGTGCTTCGACCATGTCTCGATTATAGCACATCAGACCACATCGTAAACAGCGTTCTGCTTCACGGAGTGCTTCATGCTGTGAAATTGTATGTTCTACTTCTTCCTGGTTGGTGATCCGCATGGCCACTTTCAGTTCACGGGGATGCACCCGCGGAATTTTCTCCAGACCTTCCACATGGTCAAACAATGTTTCTTTAAGGAGTGTTGTCTGGCGGTCATCAACTTCCGGAATCCGACCTTCGGTAACATAGTAATGAATTGAACGGGCCGCATACCGGCCGGCACCGATGGCATCCACCGCAATGGCGGGGCCTGTAAAACAGTCACCTCCGGTAAAGACATAGGGGATATCCGTTTGGAGTGTTTCTTCCCGGCCGTCAATGGTGGTCCATTTTGTAATTTTAAGACTGGCTGACAGTTTTCCATCTTTTACGAAATTAATATTGGGGAACTGTCCGATGGCGGGGATAATATTATCGGCGTCGATCAGGGTTTCCGAGTCGGGAATAGGTTCCGGTCGGCGTCGTCCGCTGGGATCGGGGTCTGTCAGGCGCATTTTGATGTATTCGATCTGTTTCACCCGGCCGTTTTCGCCAATAATCCGGGTGGGAGCCGCCAGAAAGAGCATCTCAATGTTTTCATCTTCCGCTGCGGTGATTTCCAGATCATTGGCCGGCATTTCCGCTTTGGAGCGTCTGTACATCAGGGTCACTTTTTCCGCCCCGAATCGGAGAGCGGTCCGGGCGGCATCAATAGCCGTGTTGCCGCCGCCGATAATCACCACATTTTTACCCATTACCGGTTGATCACCCAGATGGTACCGTGCGAGGAACTGGATTCCGTCTTCAACACCCTCAAGATCTTCACCTTCAACGCGCATTTTCCGGCCGGACCATGCACCGATACCCATAAAAACGGCATCGCATCCGGCGGCCCGGAGAAACTCCAGATCAAAATCCTCACCAAAGGTCACACCGGTTCGATGATCGATACCCAGGTTAAGAATACCTTCGATTTCCCAGTCCAGAATTTTCTTTGGCAGTCGGTATTCCGGTATTCCATACCGGATCATTCCACCCAGTTCAGGCATCTGTTCATATATTGTGACCTGATGTCCCAACCGTCGCAGAAAGTATGCACATGAGAGTCCGGCGGGTCCGCCGCCAATAACCGCCACTTTCTTTCCGGTGGGTGCAGCCACTGATACATGAAGATGCTCACCACGGTTCATTTCCCAGTCCGCCACAAACCGTTTCAGGTGATTAATGGCCACCGGTTCATCTTCCACACCTCGTCTGCAGATTTCCTCACAGGGATGCGGGCAGACCCGGCCGCAGGTCAGGGGCAGCGGGTTACGCTCCTTGATAGTCAGTATGGCTTCTTTGTACCGGCCTGCCCGAATATGTTCGATATAGGCGGGAATATCAATCTGTGCCGGGCATTTCTGCTGGCACGGTGCCAGACATTCGGAATATTGGTTAAAATGGAGAATTTTGGCGGTACTGGAAATAAGAGAGATGATCCCTTTGGGACACTCCCGGACGCAAGCGCCACATCCGCGACACATATCCGGTCGGAAAACGGGAAGTCGGTCAGCACCCAGAACAATGGCGTCAAACGGACAGACTGCGGCACACGTGCCGAATCCCAGACATCCGTGTTCGCACAGTTTGCTGCCACCAAAAAACATGTTGGCCGCCCGGCAATCCTGAATCCCGTCATACTCATATTTCAAAAGCGCTCGGGCGCCGCCACAGCAATCATTGCTGGCCAGTTCCGGTTCCTGAGTCACAATTTTCATTCCCAGGAGATCAGCAATGCGTTCACCAATCTCCGGACCACCGCCCACACAAATGTTCGGCGGTGCTTTGCCGGCGGCAATGGCTACTGCTGCAGCATTACAACCGGCATATCCGCAACCACCGCAGTTGGCACCCGGAAGTTCACCATCTATTTCTGCAACGAGGGGATTTTCCTTCACATAAAAAACCTGGGAGGCCACACCCAGAACCAGGGCTGCCAGTGCGCCAATTCCACCCATCACCAATAAAGCTGATATCATGATTAAAATCTCCTGTTACTGATTTTTACGTCATCCCAAGGAAGCCCAGAAATGCAAGGGACATCATGCCGGCGGTGATAAGACCGATGGCTGTTCCCTGCATGGATTCCGGGATTCGGGATACAGCAAACCGCTCTCTCAATCCGGCAAAAAGGACCAAAGCAAGGGCAAAACCGATGCCGGATGCCAGAGAGAAAAAGAACATTCTGGGAAATGAATAATTATTTTTCACGCAGATGAGGGCCACACCCAGCACCGCACAGTTTGTGGTGATCAGAGGCAGGAAAATTCCCAGGGCCTGATAAAGTGGCGCCATGGTTTTCTTCATGAAAATTTCCACGAACTGGACCAGTGATGCGATGACCAGAATAAATGCGATGGTCTGTAAAAATTCCAATTCCAGGGGAACAAGCACCCACCTGAATACGCCCCAGGTGATCACCGACGCCAGGGTCATGGTGAATACCACGGCTGCACCCATACCCAGGGCCGTGTCCATCTGCTTGGACACACCCAGAAACGGACAGTTACCCAGATACTGCGCCAGAAGGATGTTTTTGACCAGAATTGCGCTGATTACCAGAATCAAATATTCCATGGTTTCCTCCTATGCCCTGGCTTTCTTGAGGTTGGTGATGTAGTTCATCAGGAAGAGCAGAACACCCAGTGTGATAAACGCTCCCGGTGCTTGCGCGAACAGTGCAATGGGCTCAAAACCGTCCCCCATAACCGCAACACCAAACAGCATACCGGCACCCAGAATTTCCCGAATACCTCCAAGAAAGGTCAGTGCCAGGGTAAAACCAAGCCCGACACCCAGACCGTCCACAGCGGAATATCCGATATTGTTCCGGGAAGCGAACGCCTCCGCACGGCCCAGAATAATACAGTTAACAACAATCAATGATACAAAGATGCCAAGCGTCTGATAAAGGGGATAGAAAAAGGCCTGAAGGAGCAGTTCCACTGCAACAACAAACGTGGCGATCAGGACGATATAGCATGCAATTCTGACCTTTTTGGGAATAACCTTCCGCAGCATTGAAATGAGGATATTGGAACAGATCAGCACGAACGTTGTGGCCAGTCCCATTCCCAGACCGTTTTCAGCGGTGGAGGTCACCGCCAGGGCAGGACACAGCCCCAGAACAAGCCGGAACGGTGCCAGCTCCGTTGTAAACCCTTTTGTAAATTCTTTTACCAGTCTCATGAGATCCTCCGCTTATGCGCCCCTGGTGTTTCCCAGGATTTCTTTCACTATGGTCTCTTTGTTTTCCCGAACGAGTATGACTGCCTGGTTCACGGCATCGGTTACTCCCGTGCTGCTTCGCGTTGCACCGGACACCGCATCAATCTGCCCGCCGGCGGATTTCATGGTGATGACCTGGGACATGGGCAGTTTCAGGAATTTTTCAAGAAAACCGGGGGTCATGGCGCGAGTGCCGACACCGGGTGTTTCCTTATGTTGAGTAACCTCCACACCAAAAATTTTCTGAGTTTGCAGATCAATGGCCGTCATGACGATGACATCACCACCATACCCGCCTTTTCCGGGACGTTCCAAGGCAATCCGCCGGACTGTTCCCTCTTCGATCCAGGGATAAATATTGATATTCTCATCATTCAGCGTGATGATCACACGATCCTGAAGTGGATCATTGGGACTCTTGTCCAACAGGGATTTTATAGCAGGTCCCCGAATATAAAAATCTTCCTGCCGGGCGATACGATCCTGCAAACCCTCCTTCAGACTTCCCAGGAGAGTGGCGGAAAACGCGCACAGGACTGTTGTAACCAAGATCATTTTTGTAATTTCATTCATGAACTTAACCTCCTGATTTCCGAAGCTATTCCGGTAATTTTAGGGCAGCCGCATCCAGTCCCATAACCGGTTTTTTGATGCGATCCAGAAGCGGATGAAAGAGATTAAGGATCAGCACGGCAAAGATCGTTCCATCGGGATAGGCACCAATATTCCTGATGAGAATAATGAGTATGCCGGCAATCAGGCCGTAAAGAATCCGGGCAATTTTATTTACGGGAGTGACGGTATAATCCGAGATAATAAATACACCGGCAAATACTGTCAGACCGGACAGAAGATGAAAGACGGGATCGGCATATGAACCGGGATTCACCTGATGAAAAATCCAGGCAGTACCGTAAATGCCAACAAAGTAACTGATACATACCCGCCATGCGATAAAACCGCGGACCAGCAGATAAAGACCGCCGATACCCAAAAACACCGTACTGCCTGTCCCGATACCACTCATATGGTTCCCTATAAAAAGATCCCGGGAACTGAAGATTTCAGTGATATCCGGTCCGTAGGTTTTAAGGGCGGAAAGTGGTTCCAGAATCATTCCGGGCAGATCCATATTCACTGTGCTGAAATGTGGGGACATTCGCATGGGCCATGATACCATCAGGAGAGCAGCGCCAATCATTACGGGATGAAACGGATAACATCCAATTCCACCGAAAATTTGTTTGGCTAAAATGATTGTGACAAATACGCCGCCGATGACCATCCACCATGCTGTATTTGGTGGCAGAATCATTCCCAGGATGAGGCCATGCACCAGTGCAGAGCTATCATGAAGGCAGATATCCCGTTTCATACTCAACCGGCTCAACCATTCGAAAACAACGGCACTGCCGATGGCTAGAAGAAGCACTCTGATCCCCGGCATGCCGTATCGGTAACACCCGAACAGTGCTGCAGGAATCAGTGCCAGCAGATAGCCGTGCATGATATGGGATGAACGGGATCCATCATGAATATGGGGACCCATTGCAACATTTAATACAACGCGATCCATGATTAATCCTCCCCTTCTTCCTGTGATGACGCTTGCGCCAGTGCTTCTTCCCGGTTTCTCCGTTCAATCTCCGCTTTCAGTTCCTCTAATTTGCGGTCATACTGGAAATTGGCAAAACGCATGTACTGCACCAATGGTCTCCGGGATGGACACACATATGCACACATGCCGCACTCCACACAAGACCCGGATCCTTCCATTACAGCTTTTTCAAATAATCCAAATTCCGCGTACCGACCCACAAGATTGACCTGAATATTTATCGGACAGACCCATCCGCATCGCCCGCAGTTAATGCAGGGTGCATCGGTAAACGGTACGACTTCCTGACGGGGAACAACGATCACACCATTTACACCCCGGCAGATGGCAGCGTCTTCATCCGGTTGAGCCATTCCCATGAGTGGACCGCCAAAAATAATTCGATCACCGGATTTAAATGGGATTTTCAGGCAGTTCAGAACATGTTTAACCGGTGTTCCCAGTCGGGTTCTAACCGTGACAGGTTTATCCAGACCGACGCCATGTACCGTCAACAATTTATTAGTCCGGGATTTTCCTTTGTGGAGACATCGCGATAGAAATGCCACATCCTCGACGTTTAAAAGCGCAACACCATCTCTTCGGGGATCTATATGAGCGGTATAGAATTTACCGGTCACTTTCTGGAGGATCAGGGTGAGATTGGTATCCAGAATCGAATTGCCCACAGGCAGGATCTCAACACCCGACAGTAGCGTCCTGGCTTTGTCTGCCATACTTTCCTGGACGACCACCACCACCCGGGCATCGCCGGAAATTTTCTTCAATCCGATAACGGATTCTTTAAAGTCATTGGGAAATTCCGAAAAAAACCGTCTGCCGATAGATAATGGCGGTTCCGAATCCACCGCAGGGATGATTACGGTGGTGATGGGGATCCGTTCAAGTTCCGTGAGTTGACCTTTCAGGGAATCAGGTTTCCAGGGTGATCCGAATCCCAGATCCGCCAGGGTCTGAATCAACTCATCTTTAGATGCCGTCTCAAGGTTTTCCAGAATATGAGGTTTAACAAAATCCTCGTCGCCTTCCCGTTGAATGGTCAGCGTCAGAACCTCATCTCCTGTCCATGAATATGCCGGTCCAATTGATGTCACTTTCCCGGTAATACTGGCATGGACACCGGTTCGGTTTTTACGCATGGCAATGAACTGCCCGGTCTTAACGGATTCACCCACTTCAACCACCGGGTTGAACGGCATCTGGTTTGGCATTGACAGGGGCAGCGTGACGGAATCGGGAGGCGGTAAAGTCTGAACGTCTCCTTCCCAATCCCTAAACTCAACCCTGGGTTTTAGAAAACCGAAAAATGTTTCCCACATAACGGAATTAACTCCTTATAAAGAATTTAATGGGATTTCAGATGGCAGACGGAACATCGCGTCGCTTCATCATCAGCTATTTTTTCTTTGGATACGAATGTGCTGTAATCTATGACATCATGACATATATTACACTGGGTATGGATGGCATCAGAAATCCGCCGGACAGAATGACACTCATTGCACCAGTGCCCTTCGATTTCCTCAAGTTCTTCATGAGTCATATCTTCAGCGGTATAACCGGCATCCTCGTGACACCGTTCACAGTCCACCGGTTTGTAATCACCGGTCTGACCATGGCACTCACGACATGATTTGAGTTCAACCTCTTTTTGGAGATGACAGTTTATGCAACTGGGCGGATGCATGTCCAGGAGTTCAGTATGACTCATGTCTTCCGGGGAGTACCCCGAATCCTCATGACAGCTCTCACAATCCTTCACATGATTGGCTCGAATCATTTCGTGATGACAGTCCCCGCAACCAATATCTTTCAGTCTCATCAGTTTCAAATGATCATCACATTTCAACTGATCACTTTGAGTATGAACATGATGAGTAAAAAGAACCGCACCACCGGGCGTATCAAAATAGATGCGCCGGGGTGATTCCGGGCTGTCATCAGGAATTGCATACCCCACCAGGCCGAGCAGAATCCCCAGGCATCCGACGATCAGGATCAATCGGTTTTGCGCTTTAATTTTCATTGCTAAACCCTTCACGCAGTCAAGTTAAACTAAAAAAAAAACTACAAATTCCCTAAATAATCCGCGCAATTCTATATATTGGACGTGCGTTTTGTCCAGTCCTGTTGCAAAAAAATTTAAAGATGTCGCGTGAAGTCCGGATTAAACAGGGATTATGTGGGGTTTAACCCTCACTTCAGATGGAATCCCGCCTAGGTTGGGTTCCCGGTTGAATCTCCCAATTCTGAACCTTGAACGGGGAACTCTGAACCCGATGCCTGAATCCGAGTCAATCGGTCGGACCGGCGGAACCATGGTTTCATTGTGCCGAATCTCGATAAAATGGTAGCACCGATACCAGCCATGGCCCAGACATGCCAGATAATAAAGCCGAAACCAAAGGGGATGTAACGGCAAATCCACAACACGAGAAACCCAATGAATCCGGACAAGAATATCATACCGGGATTTTTGCCCAGTTTTTCAATAATTATCTGACCCAGGGTAACAAATCCGGTGAGCACGCCAAACGTGCAAGCGGCGATCCAGAACACAATGGTAACTAATGTCAGTGGCAGACCGATAATAGTGATGGTCAGGAATATGGTCAGGAACAATATTGCGCAATGCAGAAGAAACCCGGTAAACACACAGCGCAATGCATCGGTCATCATCACGCGGGATGCCCGGGAAAGAGGACGGTTAAGGAGTAATAACCCGAACACCGTCATCATGATCCACCAGATCAGGGCGACTTTTTGGAATGACGTGATATCGGCTGTGCGACCGATCCGTGCACCTATGGCCCGTGTGGCACTTCCGCCAAACGTGACGAGTTCGCCCCGGATATCCGCCGTTTCTTTCAGGTCGATGCTGCCGCCAAACACCACAACATCACCGGTAACTTTACCTGAAATAGTGGCATCGCCCCCCAGAATAAGCACGTTACCCTTAACAATGCCTTCTATCAGACCGGATCCTCCGAAAATAACAACATCTCCATCCCTGATTTCATCGGATTTGACGTGAAGATCACCCAGGAAAGTGGCCGAAGACAACTCTTCCGTATCAAAATTAAATCTGAAATCGGATTCATCCGATACTTCTGCTGTTCCGGTTTGATAAATCTGTTCGCCAATATTCGTCTCATCGGATGTACCGATGTCAGCGCCGGCATGAACCAGTTTACCCTCAATACTTGCCGTATTTCCCAGGGATATACTGCTGCCCTGCAACCCCACGAGATCACCGGTAACTGTTCCGGTAACAATGAGATCCGTATTGATTGCCATCAATGATCCATCAATCGTGCCGTGAATTTTTGCCCGGGAATTAACCAGGAAGATATCTCCTCTGGAAATTTCATTGTCTTTCAGAAAAAACTCCCCGCTCACCACACTGAAGCTGTCTGTATCCAACGCAAGATCATACTCACCACTGATATCTTTGATCATTGATGAGAGATCATCCAGAACAATGGTCTCTCCCGATTCATCATCCGTAATGATCTGCATGGTTCCGACCTGAGCGGAAAAGATGCCGGGACACATACAGAGAGAGACAATCAGGGCCGCAACCCAGAGACCCACTGACTTTATGTTAAGATTGTTAATCATTGGATATCCTCACTGACGGTTGCTGATATAACTTCTGCTGCGGTTCCGTGTAAACCATAAGTACCCGATTATGGAGCCGGCCAGAATCAGGAACGGGATGATCAGGAATGGTGTTAACCGGGCCAGGAATCTGATGATTTTAAACCCAAAATACACCAGAGCACGCACCGCCATCCAGCATCCTTCACCAAATACTTTGATCTCAAAGAATGTATCCTGAAGACCATCGGGGATCTGAATCATCATACTGAGACTCTGAGTCACTTCCCATACGGATATCCCCGCCGGAAAACCTGCAACCCCAAGATAGAAAATGGCAATACTGGCAACAAGGGCGCATGTGGCAGCAATGATCAGTGGAACGCGCATGGGTGATTTCTGGGCCGGCAATGGCTGACGCGTAATGTTTTCCATGACATCTGCAACCAAATCCACTGACCAGGTTTCACGAGATGCTTCAGTAAGCATCGTGACCAGAGAATTTCGCTGTTTCAGCTGCGTCCGGCAATCGGAACACGTGCCAAGATGTTGATCAAATTTCTGTTTGAGATCCTTTCGAATCTCATTATCCAGATAATCATCCATGAGGTCGCGGAATTGGTGACATTTCATGAATAGACCTCCTCTTGTATGAGGTTTTCCTCACGCAATATATCCTGAAGTTTGCTTCTTGCCCGGAAAATGCGGTTTTTGACCGTGCCGAGGGGAATCTGAAGCACTTCGGAAATTTCGTCGTAATTCATATCCCGGAAGTGACGCATGACAATGACCGCCCGTAATTTGGGGTCAAGTTTGCAAACGGCATTTTGAACGATTTCTGATCGTTCAGCCTGCTCAAGTGTCATCTCCGGTGTGGGTTTTTTGTCGCGAATTTGTTGTGAGAGGGGTGTCCTGTCAGGATTGGTGGTATCGTCGAGGGTCAGGTATTCCGGTTTTCTGCGGCGAAGAAAGTCAATGGCGCTGTGGGTAGCAATACGTTGAATCCACACCCTGAACGGGTATCTTGGATCAAAGGTATGGAGTTTGGTGTAGGCTTTCACAAACGTCTCCTGAGCAATATCCCTGGCTGTTTCACGATTGTAAACCATTCTGATAATGGTATCGAAAACGGTTCGCTGATGGTTCTCAACCAGAAACTTGAATGCATCGCGTTCTCCTGCCAGACATCTTTGAATAAAAGAATAATCATCGCCTTTCACGAGTTCCCTCTCTACTCCCTACTACGATGTCAGCCCGAAAAAGGTTTCACTGACAAGCCTGCAGAACCATCAGAGGTTCTGCATTAAGTACATCATTTATACAGTACCATTGCTTCAGGGTGGTGACAAGTCCGGAAGCAAAAGGGATTCACCGGATAACAGAATGCTTCCGTCCATAATTTCCCAGGAGACACAACTCCTCTTTAATCCAAACACTGAAAATACCCTTTTGTTATGCTATTCTGTAAGCGGATGGAGGTGTCATGCTGCGGCCGATACAGGGATTAATCATTGTGATTTTGGTGAGTATTTTGGGATGTACTGGTTTGGAAACCCAGGATCCCGGGATACCCCGGGAACAACCGGCTCTCCTGAAATCCATTCGGTATACCATTCAGGTCGGCGCCTTTTCTGTACCGGCCAATGCGTACCGGCTGCAGAAAAACCTTCGCTCTCAGGGCCTGGATGCTTACCACTTTATCGATACGGATGGTCTGTATCGGGTTCGGTTCGGAGATTTTCCCTCCCGGAAAGCAGCGGAATCCAGAGCGATACATTTTCAGAATAAACGCATCATATCAGAGTATTACATCGTCTCACCAAAGGATTACCCTATTCCGGATACGCCCGGGAAGAGTGCTGGGTTCCGGCAGTCACTTGTGGAAACGGCAGAACGGTTTCTGGGAACGGATTACCGGTATGGCGGCACGAATTCGAACACGGGGTTCGATTGCAGCGGACTGGTTATGACCGTATATAAACTCAATGGTTTACAGCTCCCGAGAACTTCCCGGGAGCAATACTATTCAGGTAAGGATGTAAATAAAGATGATCTCAAACCCGGTGATCTGGTATTCTTCAGAACCGGCAGTTCCGGTCAGGTGTCCCATGTGGGTCTTATCGCTGACGGGGACAGATTTATTCACGCACCGGGCAGAAACAAACCGGTACGATATGCCCGATTGAGTGATGGGTATTTTCGGGAGCGGTTTGTGGGAGCAAGAACTTACATTGACTAGAGCCGGGGGGGAGTGCGTCAGTGGTCAGTGCGCCAGTGGTCAGTGTGGTGATGATCGGTGATGATGCCTGATAGCTCCGGGTTTTGTGTCGGGAGGAGTGGTTGGTGCGTCAGTGGTCAGTGCGCCAGTGGTTGGTGCGTTGAAGGCCGGAGATTGGTAAAGAGTGGGTAACACCCCGGAGGGCATATCCGAAAATGTGCACAGGAGGATGCCGTGTCATCATTCAAGGATCTTGAGAAAATTGCCATTTCGGTAAAATCTCATCGGATTCTATCTAAACTTATCGCTGAAAACCCGCTTCTTGCAGAGATCGTAACTGCATCGAGAGATGTCCGGGAGGCCACCTTCCGGATCAAGGCCTGGGTTCTGGATGATCTCAGGACCCGACCCCAGGCACTTCGGTTTTACCGGAATGAGAGTCAAGGGCGGGCAGCTTATAATTTACTTCTCTGGCGGGATTATGCTGCCATTCGAATCCTGGATTACATCAACCATGCCGGCCGGGATTATGTGGATCTCAATCAGCGTGGTGAAAAAGCGGTCACCGATCCGTTTTATATTTTGTGGTTGGCCATCAACCGGGGAACCGGTGGTGCCAAACCGGATTTCTTTGAAGATATGCTGTGGTTATTCCGTCAGTTCACGGGAAAATCACGGCGTCAGACACCGTCCCGAAAGCGGGTCCAACGATGGATGGAGCGATTCCCATCGGGTCTGGATCCTCGTATTGTGGAACTTCGGCGGGAAAACCGGGACCGGATTATCAACGTAATTATTGATCGTCTGGATAGTAGTGAAAATCCTCGAGAACCATATATATTCTCACCAGGCATGTCCCGGGAAGATAAGTATTTTCAGATGCTGGAATGGTGGCAGGAAGGTCGGTTTCATCTTCGTTTCGCTATCCGCACCCCGGAACTTCTTAATGAAATGCTGGGGTATTCGCTGGATTTTGACACCATGCAGATTTTGAAGGATGCCAAGAAAGCCGGGATCCCGTTTTTTGTGAATCCTTATTATCTATCGCTTATCAATGTCCGGACGCCGGAGTATGCCGTTGGTGGCGATCAGGCCATTCGCGATTATGTTCTGTATTCCCGTGAGTTGGTAGACGAATTCGGTCACATTGTTGCCTGGGAGAAAGAAGACGAGGTGGAACCGGGAAAACCCAATGCCGCCGGATGGATTCTGCCGTCTCATTATAATATTCACCGCCGGTATCCCGGCACCGCAATTCTTATTCCGGATACCATGGGCCGAGCTTGCGGCGGACTCTGCAGTGTGTGCCAGCGTATGTATGATTTCCAGAGCGGTCACTTGAATTTCAGATTTTCAAAACTGAAACCGCTTGAAAGCTGGGGCCAGAAAATGGAACGTCTCATGGCGTATTTCGAGAACGATTCACAGCTCCGTGATATTCTTGTCACCGGCGGTGATGCTTTCATGAGTTCAAACATCTCTCTTCAGAAAATATTGGATGCCATACTCCGGATGGCGGAACGAAAAAGAACCGCCAATCTTTCCCGGAAGGACGGGGAAAAGTACGCCGAGATTCAGCAGGTGCGGCTGGGATCACGTCTGCCGGTATACCTGCCTCAGCGTGTGACGCCGAACCTGGTGCGGATTCTGGCTGATTTCAAGGAGAAAGCTCTGAAAATCGGTATTCGACGATTTATTGTTCAGACCCATTATCAATCTCCCATGGAGATCACCCCGGAATCAAAAGAGGCAGTTGAACGACTGATTTCCGCCGGCTGGACAGTGACGAATCAAACCGTTTTCACGACATCTGCATCCCGGCGGGGCCATAATGCCAGGCTCCGTGAAGTACTCAATAATCTGGGGATCCTGCCATATTATACGTTCAGCACCAAAGGATATATGGAAAACTGGCACCATTTTGTACCCAACGCACGGGCCGTGCAGGAACAACTCGAAGAAAAAGTGCTTGGCCGGATTCCTTCCATTCAATTTTCAACGGTAAAAAAACTGACGGAAGACCCCGAAAATGTAGTGGAACAATTGAATAAAATGCGACGGAAACTCAATAAACCCTTTCTGGCCACTGATCGTAATGTGATGAACCTTCCCGGTGTCGGTAAGAGCTTGACATTCCGGGTAATCGGAATTACCCGTTACGGTCGACGAATACTGGAGTTTGCTCACGATACAAACCGCCGGCACAGCCCCATCATTGAGAAAATGAACAAGATCATCATCATCGAGTCCAAAACGATGACTGAGTATCTCAAGCAGTTGGAGGATATTGGTGAAGACGCCGGGGATTACCTTCCCGTTTATGGTTATTCCATTGGTGAAACCGAACCGCGAATACCGGTATTTCAGTATCTTCCGTATGATTTTACCGTCACGGACACCTTCACAAACCTCGTTTTGGACCCGGATTGATCTGAACCACGGTGAAACTTATTTCGTGTCCGGTACAAGTATGTGCCACTTCGGCCGTTTCCAGCTTGACCGAAAATTGAGCACATCCTTCCGTATGGCTGTTCGGGTCTTTTCGTCACCATCCAGAAAAACAACGAAACTCAACTGCGGCGCAGGCGTATCACATTCGCGGTCGAACAGTTTGGCAATATCATTGGCCGGGACCACCTGCCGCCCCATAATTTCTGTCATGGGAAACCGGAGAGATTCCGTATCGGAACCGGGTGACTCGAACGATTTATATACCAGTTCCGTGCAAACCAGTTCGGTATCCGTCAGAAAATCAAAATTGAAATCGTAGGGTTTTCCGCTGTTTCGGAATGCTTCGATCAGAGCCCGGGCAATGGTTGTTTGTGATAGATTCGGTCGCAGCACAGCCAGAGAATCCGCCCCGGCCCCATGGTGAAGGGTGGTAAATACGACACCTTCACCCACCGCTTCGATCACCTCGGGGACATGGCCACCGTCATCGGGTGCCAGACTTTCAACATACGCATCCGGGAATTCTGATTTGAGCAGTGATTCGAAATTCCCTGTGGCTACACCTCTGGATTTTACCCATGCTGAGATCTCTGGTGATTGAAAATGCTTTGTCCGTTTCTCCGGTGTGCCGATATAGAGGGCGGCATGTGACCAGTATCCCGGGAGACCGATATTTGAGAGGTACCATTCCCTTCGTGTGAGCAGAATATCCCCGGGTTGAAGTTCCGGGGCCAGTTCATCAATCATTTCTGTAGGAATCAGAGAGATTCCGGGTCGCCACACACGGGTATCACCCATCCATTCAGAGACGCCCTTCTGGACAGGAAACCATGCCGTAAAAGTCGTGTCCTGGACAATTTTGACGGCATTTTGGAATGTTTGAGCGGGTCCTCTGCCTTTCCCGGCGTCCCATATCGCCCGGATATCTGCATCCATACCCGGAGTCAGGATCAGGTCCGGATCACCCTCGTAATGTCTGTAAATAATATTCAGTCGGGCGAATTCCGCACCCCGGAACACGTTAAGAAACCTGTATTTGAAATCCGCATAGGTATTTTTCGGCATCCCCAGTTCCGGCATTTCTTCATTGAGGAGCGTATGCATGGAGCTGTCACGTTCCATCAGGGTGATAAAATCCATGGCAAACCGGTACTGGGCAAGAAATGCTGCATAGGTGATACGGAATGCAGTCTCCTTCCAGGGTTTACCCCCATGACGGTACAACTCACTCATGGTGCTGCCAAGTGCATCCATCGCCAGGATCTGGTCCAGAAAGGATTCCCAGACCTGTCGGATGGTTCGGCGTTGATCCGGAGATAATTTCCGGAAATTCGTCACCTGTTCCGTCGGGAACAGATCCGGCCGGGATGCCATATACCTGAGAATTTCCCGCATTTTTTCCCGAGTCCGGAACACGGTATGAATCTGGTGAGGGCTGTAGGATTCAATGACACGGTTCACTTTTTCCTGATCTTTTTTTGTGAAGAGAGCCTGGGTAGAGCCTGGAAAAAAGGTGGCGGAAACGAGGATAATTAATGTGAAAAAAATGATTTGTTTCATTCGTCATTTATCCCATTTATCCAGCCATAATTCAAACATATTTGGGAGTAAATATTAGTTTTGGCAGTTGATGAGTGATCTGAATTTTCGTATAGTTCCAAATCATGAACCTGATCGATTCCCACGCTCACATCTGCGCCGCTGATTTTGATACTGATCGGAAAATTGTCATAGACCGGGCTGTTTCAAATGGTGTCACCGGTATTATTGCGGTGAGTGAAACTCTGGCTGATGCTGAAAAAAACCTGGAACTTTCCCGGAACCACCCTCAAATCTTTCCCGCTGCCGGGCTTTACCCCACTCATCTTGATTGGGATGATGCAGACGCCATGGTCAGTTTTATACGCGCACATCAGATGGAACTGGTGGGAATCGGTGAAGTGGGTCTGGACTACTGGAAAGTTCAGGATGAAGCTGACCGTGAGATTCAACGGGAGATTTTCCGCCGTTTTATTTCTCTGTCCAACGCTCTGGAGATCCCCATTAACGTGCATTCACGGTCCGCAGGAAAATATACTGTTGCAATTCTTCTGGAGGCAGGTGCCCGGCGGGTTCACATGCATGCTTTTGATGGAAAACCTTCGGCAGCCCTCCCGGGGATTGAAGCCGGATTCATGTTTTCGATACCGCCGTCTATTCTCCGGTCCCGACAGAAACAGAAACTAGTGAAACGTGTGCCTCTGGATAATCTTATGATTGAAACCGACAGTCCGGTTCTGGGACCGGATCCCCATGCCCGAAATGAACCCTCTAATGCTGCAGGCGTATTGGACGCCATTGCCGAAATAAAGGGGATGAGCCGGGACAAAGTGCTTGAGACCATTTATCAGAATACCATTGGATTATATACCCGAATACTTTCCACCGATTAAATGAAAACGATGCGCGTCTATTTTGGAAAAAAATCATAGTACGCGCACAAAAAGAGAGACCCCGTTCGTGGTTTCTTCAGAATGAGTTGGAAGATTGGACTGGTTAAAGCGCCGAAAACTGCAGAATTTTTATGAGAGGTACCGTGTGGATATGTTCACATACGCCTATTCATTGAGTCGTAATTCTGCCATGGCTGAGGATGCCGTTCACGCGGTGTTCGCCCGGTTGCTGGAACGGCCCAACCTTCCTCGGGATTTGAAACCATTTGTGTTCAAATGTCTGAAGAACAGTGTTGTCGATGAGTTCCGCAGAGATCGCCGGGAAATAGACCCGGGCCTGCCGGAACCCGATCGATGGGAGATCGCCCGGGATACGCAATTAGATCTTGACCGCTGCATGAAACAGCTTTCAGTTGAGGAACGTGAGATCATTGTTCTGAAAGTTCGAGTGGGCATGACCTTTCAGGAAATTGCGGATTTCACAGGCGATTCAATCAATACTGTGGCGTCACGGTATCGACGGGGTGTCGGAAAAATAAAGGATTTGCTCAATGAGTAATCGATTGACAGAAAAAGATGTTGAGAAACATTTACGGAAATCCTACAAGTTTATTCCACCGAACTCCCTGGATCAACGCATGGAAGATCTCTTCCAAACCGGTTCCCGAAAACGATCCGGGTCCGGATGGATGATTCCGGCATGGGCCGGCGCACCCCTGGTCATAATCCTTTTTGTGGCCGGAATGCGGTTCAGTCCGTGGTGGCTGAATGATTCCATGAGTCCTGCAGGGAACCCTGTGGTCTCCGTGATAACAAACACCGCTGATACGCCTTTCAGACAGATCAACGCAAGGGAATTTTTTACTTCAGGTAAAATCAAAATTACCCAGATCTATCCCGATTTAAATGATCGGGACCGCGGATCCGGTGACGGAACCGTGGCGGAGATGAAAGGAAGAGATCATGTCATTGGTAACGAAAGTACAGCGAATCGACCGGAAAAATACGGAGCAGTGGTATGTCGGTTTTCCCAAAGCTCTGGCTCAGACACTGGAGCTTGATAAAGGGGAAGTCGTGGAATGGGTCATCAAGAACAAAAACACATTGACTCTCCAGCGAAAATCCCGGATAAAACCGAGCCGCAAAATGCCGGATCAGCATTATTAGATGAAAACGGGATCCTGACCGGCGGTAATTCGCAAAAATTCAGGGAAGTAAATGGCTGTATACTGATATTTTCGAATCGCCAGATGGAAATTACTAGTATTGTGATCGGTTTTATCAGTGAATTGTCCAATTGTAGTAGAAATTCCTGTGAATTTTTACCGGTTTTTATTGAATTTGGTTTTCCGTCCCGTATACCAGCGATATACTAGTGAGTGCAGGTTTCCGTTGAATATATTGAACCTGCTTTGTGTAGATGGAGGTATAGATGAAAAGATTTACGACCGGACGGGCGGAGTTATCTCTGATTCTGTTTGTGTTGGTTATCTTAGTACCGGGTATGTCTGCCGGTACCGAAATTACACTTCGGGGTGAACCGACTCAAATAAATAAGTTAGTTTGCGGTTCGGCTCAGTCGATGCCCTTCCCGAATGAGAATCCATCTGAACTTCATGATGACTCCCATTTACCGGGAGCAGCAAGATTCAATTATATCCTGGATCTTGAAGTGAGGAACCTCACCGGAAACACTCTGGCCCTTCTTATATACGCCGCTGATATTGACATTTTGTTATATGCCATTGTGGATCCCAGCATGCCGGAATATGCGGTGGATCAGATCATCAGCGAGAGTCCTGAAGTCATGATCATTGAAAAACTCAACCCTCAACTGACATTGATCAATGACTTAACTCTGCCCTTTTTTAGCAATGGGCTGCGTATTTCACGGTATTTCAGAGGTCCGGTTATCATTGCTGAGGAGACACTTGCAGAGGTCTGGTTTGAATCCGCCTGCCAATTTGATGTGGCACTGGTTCACGAGGACACCAATATACCCGGATGTATAGCTCAGGGTCATTGTCAGGATCATCCCATTGAAGGACATGTCTGCCGGCCCTGTATTTTCATTGTTTGCTGCCATGGCAGTATCGGCTATTTACAGTGTGGCGGACGACTCTGCCACTAGAACCAAATCAAAAGTATAAATACAAAGTAAATTCAGCTCAAAACGTTCGCTGCAAATTTTATCGCACAATAATTCCTGTTTCAGCCGTGGTTGGTATAGAGGTGTGAAGTCAGCGGAACCAAATTATTGTTTACGAATCAGGGAATCATAGATAAAATATACAACAGGGGATCCGGTAGTTTTTAGGACAGGGATGCAATTCATGCAAATTCGGAATTTACTAATCATCGGAGTGGTTGTCACGGTGATGTGGTTTGCATCATTACCTGTAACGGCTGGTGATAACAAAGACAGTTATTGTTTTTCCACTTTGGTCCTGATTCTCCCTTCTGAAACACCTTGGCTGAAGGCGATGACAGAAGAAGGTAAACTGTCGGCGGCAGGTATTTTTCGGGGACTGTCCGGTGTTCCGCATATCGAGCCGAACCTGGCTGGTTATGAGCAAATCTTCAAAGGGCTGGACAGTGCCGGCGGCACCATGGTGGGACTGCCCCGGTGTGTTCAGGATTTTGGTCTCGATTCCTGTGGTCAATCTCGATATCCCATGGAGTATTTTGTTCCCGGCCCCAATGGTTCCTATTTACTCAAAACCTCGGATTCCGGTGAATTCCCCGGACTGACTCTGAAAGTTACTGCTGTCCGGAAACCGGATATCCAATCTTCCCCTCCTGTCTATTCCGTTAACTATGAGGTTAATATTTATTTGCTTGAAACCCGTGAATCTCTCCCGAACCTCACCCTGGATGTCGGTAAACCCCATGTTGTCACAAAAAGCATCACTGACAGCGCTGTTTTCACCGAAAACAAATGGCAGTTAATGGCCGCTCTATCCGCCACTACAGCAACCAGTGGCAGCGATGATACGATTCTCGTTCTGGGGCATGTCATTCCGGTTGAAACTCCGGATCTCAAACAATAATTGCTTTCACACGACTCAGACAGTTAGCCCGGTTATTTCTTCAAAGAAATGTCCTTACATCAAAAATCTGATGAAATATGCAGGTTAGTTTACCATCGTTTTCTTCCGCTCCCACAAGCCACGGGCATCGCAAGATGTGATTTTTCCGTCAGCCAGATCCCTGAGAATCGCATAGAGTCGTGAATTTCTCTTTTTCAGAATTAACAACGCGGTATTCAGAGCGGTTTTCACTGCGATGGGCACACCACCACCATATTCCGCCCAGTGTCCGCTGAGATACAGATTTTCGACTGCCGTTTTGTAGTGCGCGATGCCGGCTTTCATATTTTTCTTACCCGGTCGGGCTCCCATCATGGACCCCTCGCGGTTTCCAGTATATCGCTGAAACGTCACTGGAGTTGCAATATCGCAGAGTTCGATATGATCTCGCAGGCCCGGCAGAAGCGCATCTTCCACACGTTGGATCAGGATATCGGCATATTGTTTTTTAAATTTCCGGTAAGCGTCACTCCGGATAATCGCCCCAGTTGTCGATGATTCCGTATGCCATGTGTCTGCATAATCAAATGTCGCCTGTACAAAAATAATCAGAGTGCCTTTCCCGTCAGGTGCCAGAGACGGATCTCGAAGTGACGGGCTGAGAACCGATATGGCCGACAGATGGGGATCACTGTTGTTGTGATCTTTTCTGGGAATGCCGTCCCGGGTCAGGAATACCGCCTCTGTTCCCATACCCAGTGTATCGGGCAGGCAATCGAGTCCAATATAAATCGTAAACGATGATTGATAAATCTCCGCATGGTCAAGTTTTTCCAAAAAGGCCGGGTCCATGATCCCGGGTGGCAGTAGTCGCCGATACAGGGTTTCGACATCACACGCGGCAATCACAATATCCGAGTGGATATCAAACGTCCCGGAACCATGTTTTACCGTAATTCCCCGGATACGGTTTTCCTGCAACCGGATTTTCTTCACTTCATGGTTCAGCAGAATATCGGCGCCGGCGGATTCCAATATCCGGCACAACCACTTCGGAAATGCACAACTCCCGGTTTTCGGGGCATGATGATAATCACCGGAATACGACCATCCAATGGGTACCAGGCAGGACATCAAACTCTCCTCAGCACAAAAAACAGCCCGAAGCGCTTCATTTTTAAAAAACTTTTTCAACCCTTTTTCGGCGGAATAGGGAAGATATTTCAGGAAAGCCATCAACGTCGGGAGGGCTCTTATTCCATGGATACTTTTTTCCATGAGCGCCATACTCTGGGTGGTTCGACCGAGATGGGCGGATTTACTGAATGCGACTCCCAGAGATCGTGCTGCTTTGAAAAACTTTTCAATCCCTTTAGTTTCATGGGGAAAATCACGGATCAACTGGCTTTTTAAATCGTCGGGATTGTCTGTGAGGAGATAGTCAAACGTCTCGCCCTTCATCCGTCGGATGTGTTTTTGCGGGAGTGTTTCCGGCACATCAGGATCAATGAAATCAAACACGTTCCTGACCATACCCTCGGGACCGCACTGATTGAGCCAGTGAATGGACGAATCAAACCGGAATCCGCCCCGGTCAAAACTCGCCAGATAGCCACCCACCTGGGATGCCTGCTCAACAATACAGACCCGCAGCCCGGCTTTTGCCAGAATGGCTGCCCCGGTCAAACCCCCAATCCCGGCACCGATAACAGTAACGTCGTATCTCTTTTCAGACATCGTTCTTTACTTCCAAACTGTAGTTACGGGGTCCTCAGATAGACCATCCCAATTCTCCTCCCCCTGTTTCTATCAGGTAAACGCACATCAGACAAGATCAGGATCTCCGGGGCGACAACCCGTCAACTTGCATTGCAGATCTCTGAAAGTTATGATTGATAAGTGAATTTGAGATGTAAATCAAGGGTACCTGCAACGGGTCTGTCACCCCGGTTTTCCCGCCATATTTTCCCGGGTGTACTGCTTGTGGGAATGCTTGTGTCAATTTGGGTTTATTACTGGTGGGAGTGGCGGACTTTCAGCACTTTTGTGATGGCTATGGACCATGACTTACAGTTCATGAAAGACTTTGCGGGACACTACTATCCCATGGGCAGACAGATACTTTCGTTTCCAACGCCTGTTCCGGGTTACTTATACACGGCTTTTTTTGCGCTTCTCCTTGCACCGGTCTGCGCAATGACCCTTCCTAACGCCATGGCAGTCTGGGGTGTAATTCAGTTCATCTGTCTGATTTTTCTGTGGGTCATCTCCGCACGTGGGTTGCTGAAGTTAGCCTCCGTCAATACCGTTCTCTTTGCTGGAATCTGCATAACATCCTACCCTGTTCTGCACAATTTCAAGTGGGGTCAGGTAAGCGTCCCGATTACCCTGTGCGTGATCGCCGCATTTTACGCATCAACAAAGGAAAAGCCCATCCTAGCCGGGATCCTGCTGGCATTTGCAACGGCGATAAAATTCTACCCGGCCCTGTTCATCGTGTATTTTGTTCTGAAACGGGATATGCGCGTGTGTCTGACCTTTATTTCCGGGGTAATTGTTTTTTATATTATCATACCTGCATCGATACTGGGTCCTTCCCTCTGGTTTGCATTCGAAAAAGCAATTCATGCCACTATCGGCAGCACCGATTTGATTTCTCAAAGTATCAATTCTCAGTATGCCATGCATGTCTGGCTGAGATGGTTTTCTTTCATCTTTGACCGACCATCGGGGACGGCTATCGCCCACGGTTTTTCCATCATCGGGTACATGATTGCACTGTTCTGTATTGCGTTGGTCTGGCTGCTGCAGCGGAAAGCATTTATGAACAGATGTGCGCTGTCAATGGTGGTGCTCTTCCTGTCTCTTCCATTCGCGATTAAAACGTCATGGCCACACTACTTTGTATATCTGCCGGTGTGTCAGGCAGTGGTGTTCTTTCACTTGAGTTTTACTTCTTACAAGTCTGTCTTACGTAGAATAGGATTCCGTTCACTCCCGGTATTGTCCATGCTGCTTTCAAGCATATTCATTTTTAACGGCTTTTCGGATTGGAGGGTTTACAATTCGTATGGCATGTTGTTTATTGCAAATTTTCTTTTGTTGATCGCGGTAACGGTAATCATCCTGGGAGACTATCGACACATGATTCCAGGCCGAAAACAGCATTAAAGATCTGCTGCGCATCACCGGCGGTGACAGAATCATCACCGTTACAATCCGCTGCACATTGTTCATCGTAAGTGGGCATAATTAAACCGACAGCAATATTGAATGCAAGTTGGGCGTCACCCGCTGTAATACTGCCTGAGAAATCAACATCACCGTGATGAAAGCAGGGATCACCGTCACTCACAGTCCAATCCCCGGCAAGCTCCGAAATATCATTAAGGGTCACAGTGTCAACAGTTGAAGCGGAGCGATTGATTGACCAGGTTTCACCACTTTCATGCCGTGCCAGGTATGCATTGGTATCGGGTGTAATATCATGGGGAAGAGTCAGATCTATCAGATAATCTGAGCCATCCGGTGAAATATGCCAGTAGATCCCGGTCAGAAGCGGTTCCCATGCCTGGGGATGATCACTGTCGATCCGATCGATTGTAAACAGTAAACTTGAGCCCGGTTCGGTGACATGCAATTTCGCACCGGTCAATCCGAAAATATAGTCACCGGGTCCATCGATGGTTATTTCCTTTCGGACGGTCCCCAAATTGGTCAGGGTACCTTCAAGAGATGCGTTGCTTGTGCTACCCGTGTCCTGTTCCCAGAAGATTTTTCCACTTCCGACGTAAACATTATTAAAAATAGAGGGAACATTGAGCCTCACGATTGCACCGTTTGATGACGGGTCCGTGACATAAAATGTGCCATTATTATGGATAAAGTTTCCATTGTTAATGAATTCACCGCCGTTTGAAAAATTTGATCCTGTAAAATCACCATCATTAATAAAAACACCTGAATCTTCCATGAAAAAAGTACCATAATTTTCCAGGGAAGAACCGGAACCACTGTTATGAATAGTCCCACCTCCCATCAAACAGCCCAATTGTGCTCCCGAATAATTGATAAAATCATGATAATTGTTGAGAGTAGCAAAAACTACTGTATATCCATAATTTTCGATAGTGGCATAATTTTCAAAATTCCCGCCAACCGATATATAACCATGGTTAACCACGGTCTCCGTAACAAGTACAGCAGTCGATCCCCAGGTTATTCTGTATGTGTCACCGCTAGCAATATCTGCAGGGGTCGCTCCCGTCGGACTCCAGTTAAGAGGCTCAGTCCAACTTGAGTTGACGGTTTCACTGAACTCATAATCCACAGCATAAATATCCCGTTGGATTGCCGCCAGGGCAGATATCAGCACACCGATCATTAACACGTTCTTAATGGAACAGTAGGTTCTGATTGAATTCATGATTTTAGACACCTCGCTGAAATGAAAATTTACAATCCTGCTGCTGAATAACTTAAATACGGTTCTCAATTAACAAATTTAGTTTAGTCAGTTACTTATATTCAGTCAATCAGGAATCCTGATTATACCATAATCATCCGGATCAAATGCCCGGATCAACCAGATAATCTTTTCAGTATCGTCTGTCAGCGTCACAAGTTTCCCGTATTTTTCAAGTTTTGAAACATGTTCAAGCAGGGGCCAGACCGGCCGGGTTTCGGTCCACCATTTTCGACCGAACAGAATCATGGGTGAGCAGTATCCTGTTGTCCCATAATGATTCTGGGTGGCGTCCTGAAAAATTTCCTGGGTGGTGCCGGCGTTACCGGGACCGAAAATAACGCCGTGAGTGGCAATGGCAAGAAGCCCGTCTTCCCGGACACTGTTGGCAAAGTATTTGGCGATATGCGTGGCAAAAGGCGCCGGGGGTTCGTGCCCATACAGCCATGTGGGTATGCCCACACTCATCACCCGGTCCCGATCTCCCGCCGGCACGGGATACTGTTCCCGCACCCGCCACGCCCGGTGGAGCCAGTCCGGATCGGCATACTCTTTCCCGGGTTGAGCACCTGATGGACGCACTCCGAATCTTTTCACCGCATCCCGAAGATCACTCTCCGGCCGGGTGGCAAACCACGCCCCCAGATGAGTGGCTTCCATCGCGCCGGGACCGCCGCCGCTGACCATGAGATACCCGTCCTGTGTGAGGGTACGGGCAATCCCGGCAATTCTCAGGTAAAACGGGTCCCGGCGCTCCATACCGTGCCCGCCCATAACCGCCACCACCTTACGGCCCTGAAGAATTTCATCCAGCGCATCGGTGATGCTGTGATCGTGAAGCCGCCGGGTCAGACTCACCAGAATGGAATCCGGCCGCGGACCGCCATTATCCAGAAACTCTTTGTAGATCGCGTAATCCCATGTCCTCTTAAATCCATCAGGATCCGAAAGATCAAAACCGCGGAAAAGGGTTTCCACATCGTAGAGCCGGGAGCGGTGCACCGGGAATGAAAATGCTTCAACATCGGGAATCACTATCCCACCGGTAGTCACCACATGGCCCGCTGCTTCCGGTGCCATTTCACAGCCCAGAAAGAGTGTTCCGGTGAACTGTGGTTTTTGTAAAATCCGGGGTGTGAATGACAGGAGATTCAAATCCTGTACGGCTGCCCCTTCCCATCGGATATTTCCGTCCAACCATTGCTCAAACGCTGTTATTGTATCAATTTCCCGCATGCTTTTTCTCTCCCGCAAATGATGATCCCTCAAATCCCCGTTTCCTGAGTTTTGCTGTCACGGCATCCCGGAATGCCGTTTCCAGAGCGGCGCTGTCCCGATAGACGCGTCCCAGCGAACCCTCCCAGACAGACGATTTTTCCATACACAGATAAAAGAAAACAGTTTTGTGCCAGGGGGCGAATGCTGAGTAAACGGAATGGAACAGCGATATTTTCAGTTCGTCTGAGATGGTGAGTTTTCCGTGTGGGTCCGGTGCCATATCCATCTGAAGAATTTTCGTGGGCCGACCCTGTTCCCGGATTTTCCGGATCACCGGTTTGATCAGGGTAACACTGCCGAACGTGATAAAGAGAATTTCATCTTGCGTGAACCGGGCCATAATTTCCCGGGCAATATCCGGATAATCGGTTTTCCAACCCCGGTAGTGAACCAGGGGATGGAAATGAAATGCCACGGGAATTCCCCGGTCTGCGACGGTCCGGGCGGCATCCAGTCGGTTTTCCAGAGAGGCCGTGAAATGTTCCTCGTTTGTGATCACCGGCTGAGTATTGAGGGACCATGAACAGACAATGTTTCCGGGGAGGTCATCATGGGTGAGGAAGTATTCGACGGTATTGGACTTCGTTTTAAACTCCAGCAGAATATTGGGATGGTCCGCTGCGAATGCCATGAGATCATCCAGGAGCCCGTTCCGGTTTCCCAGGGCCAGTGAATCTGAGGACTGCCCGGTCCCAATATGGTAGAATCGGTCGGGATCCAGCTCGATTTCACGAAGTTTTTCCTTCAGACCCGGTTGAAACTCTACGGTACCTTCATAAAAGGTTTGAATCGTGCAGTAGGAGCACCCGAACGGGCAGTTGGCCACGGCATCAATGGTGTGCAGGTTGCAGCAGATTGTTTTGTCCGATGCCACAGGACACATCCCAAATATGGTGGTTTCATCTCCGGCAGTGGTCATCCGGATTTCCGGTTGTTCCGGAACCTGCCGGGAATTGTCGTATGCTATGGGCGACCGGCGCAGGTGTTCCCGCCGATCCGTCACACATTTGAGGAGATACTTTTTGCGCTCCCGCCCCTGGAGATCTGTACCCGTTGCCTTTCGGTTCCAATCGTTCTGAAAATCTTCACCCCACATGGAGAGATCCCGACAGATTTCCACCACCTGACGAAACTCCCCGGTGGTAAATAGCAATTCAAAGGCGAGTTCCCGGATGAAGCTCTGCTGGTCTTCCGGCAGGGCACGGAAAAGCGGCTGTTTTTCCAACGCCTTCCATTTGGTTCCGTATTGTTCTTTCCGCCGTCCCATCGTGTTTAATCCTTCCTCCTGGAACCATACCGCCCGGAGTGGGAGGTTTTCAAGGCTGATCAGGCAGTGAAATGTGGCACCAATTTTGCACAGAACAGGGACGAGTTCGCGCATCACACATAGGAGGAATGTCATGAACTTCACCAGCTTTAATGCAATCAAACCCGTCGCGATAATTCCGGGACACCGGATCCGATCTTATCACACCGAGGGGTTGACTTTATCTCAATGGACTGTGGAGATGGATAAACACATTACTGAACATTCTCATCACTATTTTCAACTGATTACAGTGATAACCGGGGAGATTCAGTTCGTGGTGGACGGCGAATCCCGAGTTTTAGCGGCCGGCGACATTGTCGGAATTCCTGAAGGCGCCCTGCATTCCGGCCTCTCCATTACCGAATGCCGGCTTCTGGTACTCTGCAAAGCGGATCACGAAAGCTGTATCTGAGCATTGTCTGGATCTGGCTAGAGGGAATCCGAAAACGTATCTTTGGAATTCGCCTCCTCCTAAATCACCGGTGGGGAGATGTGCCGCAAGCGACACATGTACCGGCGCCACCCTCTTTCCCCTATTTTTTTTAAAAAAAATAGGAAGGGTGGCGCCTGCCTCCGTGCAGGCGAGAAAAGTAAAATCCAGGCAAAAACCATTTTCAATACGTACAATTCACGTAGGGAATAGATTATTATGTCTTTCTATTCAAGTCTTTACCCTTTTCGAACTGGATCTGGCTATCAGCCGACAAATGAGATTCCGGATTCCGGATTCCGGATCTCAATTAGTTGCCACTTCACGGGTTGCAAACCGCATCCCGTCCGGAATGACGAGACTTTCTACGATGGTTATAGCGCCGGGGGTATTTCATTTTGAAATGGTTCCTCCTGTTTTCTTTTCTCGTAAAAAAACACTGAAAAATCATACAAGGTATAAAACACGGGGGTTTGGTGTCATTTTTCTTTGATTATTTTCCGTTTGGCACGGGATATGCTCAATAGGGATGCAACCGGCTGTTGAAGCAGCCTTTAAAAACACAAACCGTGAAAGGAGCAATATGATGGAAACCAAGAATTACAATCCCTTCGAGATGGCCCAGGCCCAGTTTGATGCCGTGGCGGATATTCTGGAACTGGATGAGGCCACCCGGGATCTTCTTCGGAATCCGGCTCGGGAGTATCAGTTCAGTATCCCGGTGCGACGGGAAGATGGAACCGTAAAGATTTACCGTGGATTCCGTGTGCAGCATAACGATGCCCTGGGACCCTGCAAGGGCGGCATCCGGTTTCACCCCCAGGAAACCATTGATACTGTCCGGGCACTTTCATTGTGGATGACCTGGAAGTGCGCTCTGGTAAACATCCCTCTGGGTGGCGGAAAAGGCGGCGTGGTGTGTGATCCTCATAATATGACGGAACATGAACAGGAGCAGGTCTGCCGCGGTTGGGTGCGTCAATTGTCCCGGAACGTGGGACCGACCAAAGATGTGCCGGCGCCGGATGTTATGACCAACGCCAGCCATATGCTTTGGATGCTGGATGAGTATGAGACCATCCATGGCGGAAAGTACCCGGGATTTATCACAGGAAAACCCGTGGGACTGGGTGGATCACAGGGCCGGACAGAAGCCACGGGATACGGTGTGGTGTTCACAATCCGGGAAGCACTTAAAGAACTGGGTATCCGGTGCGAAGACACCACTGCCGGCGTTCAGGGTTTCGGTAATGTGGCCCAGTATGCCATTCAACTCTATACCCAACTTGGCGGCTGCGTGATTGCTGTTTCCTGTTGGGACCAGACGGAACAGAAATCGTATTGTTATCGAAAAAAAACAGGTGTCAGCCTGGATGAACTACTTTCCATTACTGATCGGTTTGGCGGAATCGACAAAAGCAAAGCAGAAGCGTTGGATTATGAGGTTCTTGCTGGTGATCAGTGGATTGACCAGGATGTGGATATCCTGATTCCAGCAGCCCTAGAAAACCAGATTACCGGTGAAAATGTGAATCGGATCAGGGATCGGGTAAAAATCATCGCCGAAGGCGCCAACGGACCCACAACTCCTGAAGCGGACAAAGTGATTCAGAAACGGGGAATATTTATGATACCCGATTTTCTGGCCAATGCCGGTGGCGTAACCTGCAGTTATTTCGAGCAGGTTCAGAGCAATATGAATTATTTCTGGAGCAAAGACGAGGTTTTGGGAAAACTGGATCTGAAGATGACCGATGCATTCATTTCCGTCAGTGATCTGGCCCGGGAAAAGAATCTGTATATGCGGGATGCCGCGTACGTTATAGCCATTAACCGTGTTGCCCGGGCATGCCGGGATCGTCGCTGGGTATAGACTGCCCGCAGGATTGAATTGTTTTGGAGGTCCTATGGCGGAATTTTCAGGGCATAGCGGCTTGAAAATCATTGAAAGGGGTTGATTCACGTATGAATCGGGGAACTGATATCCAGACAGTATCACTGCCGGCTTACCGGCGGGACCTGTTTGGCGGACCGGAATCGGCTACCATGATCGGCACGGGATCCATTGGCGGAAAAGCCAGTGGCCTGGTTCGCATGGAATCAGCCCTGGTCTCTGAACCCGAATTACGGGAGTTTCCGGGTATCACCGTGACCATTCCCCGATTTACCGTTATCGGCACAGATTATTTTGATGAATTTATCCGACTCAACCGATTGGATGAGATTAATCCGGAAGAACTCCGGGACGAGCGCATTGCACATTATTTTAACCGGGCGGAACTGCCCGTATCTCTTCTGGGAGATCTGCGATCACTGGTATCAACAATCAATACACCCCTTGCCGTGCGATCCTCCAGCCTGCTCGAAGACGCCAAAGCCCGGCCGTTTGCCGGTATTTACGGCACAAAAATGATTCCCAATAACCAGCCGGATCCCGATTACCGGTTTCTCAGGCTGGTGGACGCAGTGAAATTCGTTTACGCATCCGCATTTTTCAAACCGGCCCGAGACTATCTTCGTGCAACCGGTTATACTATTAATGAAGAGAAAATGGCGGTTATCATTCAGGAAATCATGGGCCGGTCTCATAACCGGCGGTTTTATCCGGACATATCCGGTGTTGCCCGATCCTTCAATTACTATCCTGCCGGCCGGGCTAAACCGGAAGATGGCGTGGTGGATCTTGCTCTGGGACTGGGCAGAGCCATTGTCGGCGGGGGTTTAGTCTGGAGTTATTCCCCATCACTTCCCCGTGTAAAACCCTTTGTGAACCGAGCCCGGGATTACCTGAAACAAACCCAATCCTCATTCTGGGCGGTGAACATGGGGACATTGCCGGCATATGATCCCATGAAAGAAACCGAGTATCTTGTTATAAACGATCTGGAAACCGCAAACTACGACGGCACTCTCCATGATGTGGCATCCACCTACGATATCCATTCAGACCGCATCAACATCGGTCTGGATTCCAGCGGTCCCCCTATCGTGGATTTTGCACCCATCCTGGATATCGAGGAGATCAAGCTCAATAAACTCCTGAAGAAGGTATTGCCGGTGTGCGAGAAGGCTTCGGGATCAGAAGTGGAAATAGAGTTTGCCGTCAATCTTCATGAACCAACGAAACGTCATGCCCGGTTCGGTCTCCTCCAGGTCCGTCCCATGGTGGTCTCCCGTAACCCCGTGGAAATCACCCTGGAAGAATTGCAGGGAGACAACATCGTAGCCGTCTCAGACCGGACCCTTGGAAATGGTAATCTCACCGATATTCAGGACATCGTTCTTGTGAAACGGGATACCTTCAACGCGATGCGTACCCGGGAAATTGCCCTGGAAATTGAATCCATCAACAACCGGCTGGTACAGGATAATGCCCGGTATCTCCTGATCGGGTACGGCCGCTGGGGCAGTTCCGATCACTTTCTGGGAATTCCCGTTACCTGGGGTCAGATCAGCGGCGCCCGGGTCATCGTGGAATCCATGCTCCCGAATCTGCCGGTGGAACTGTCACAGGGATCCCATTTTTTCCATAATCTCTCCAGTTTTCAGGTCATGTACTTCTCTCTGGGACATGCCGATATCGGTAATGTCGACTGGGATTGGCTGCAATCACTGACACCTGCATTTGAAACCGAATTTGTCCGTCACATCCGATTGCCGTCTCAATTGACGGTAAAGGTGGACGGTCGGGCCGGAAGAGGAATCATTACGCGATGAACGACCAGGATCATACCAGAGACCGAACATTCAAGGACCTTTCGGAACGGGCACGGGAACTGGACTGCCTGTATTGCATTGAAGCGGTTCTGTCCCAACCTCCGGAAACAACGGAGGAGTTACTCAGAAAAATCACCGAAATTCTGCCATCAGGATATCAGTTCCCGGATCTTTGCCGGGTAAGAATCGTGATGGATGATCAAACTGTTGAAGCACCCGATTTCCGCGAAACCAGGTGGGTGCAGGTTTCCAGACTATCGCTGGAGACCGGCAAAACCGGACGCATTGAAGCATATTATCTCCAACAGCCTCTCTCTGACGACGCCGATCCATTTCTGAAAGAAGAACAGAAACTGCTGAACACAGTGGCGGAACGGCTGGCTCAAACCCTTGTTTTACTGGATCATTACAAGACCCCCGGGAATGGTTCCGATAACAACACTCAGGTGGAACAATCCCGAAATTGGCGAATTATGTTGGAGATGGTCCGAGAAACGGACCGAACCCTCTATCTTCGTATCATACGAAAGATGCTTCATTACTTGTGCTGGTCAGGAGACAAGGAAGCCATGGAAATGCTTCAGGGTCTCGGCGCCGACGTCAAACGGGCCGAGGTACGTTCGTACGAAGAGACGAACCAACCCCTGGAACGCAGGTCTCTGGACAACCTTGCCAATCTGGGCGAACCGGTATTTGCCCTGGCTTCGCGGACTTTTCATCACCGGGAGATCACTCGGATTCTTCAGAAATGGATTCAGGAGGAAAAATCCGGTGCTCTGGTGAAAATCGTTGAGAACACCAGTTCCACAACAGGGGATATCATCGATGCCATTATTCGCCACTATCCCCTCCTGAATGAACTCTCCGCGCCTGCGGAAAAAGCCCTGCGGGTCGCCCTGATCCGACGCTTCTTTTTCTCCCGGCTGCAATTCATCAATGCGGCTAAAAACTTTATTGGGCTGGATGATTTCCATGAGATCGCCCAGAAAATCATCCATCCTCCCGGCGGGCACGGACGGTTGGGCGGTAAAAGTGCCGGTATGTTCCTGGCTTCCCGAATACTGAAACGAAACCCTGAGTTTATTGAGGAATTTGGTGATATAAAAGTTCCCCAAACATGGTATCTGTCATCGGATTGTCTCTGGTATTTCATGAGTTACAACAACCTTGAAGATGTTATTGAGCAGAAATACAAAGAAATCGATGAGATCCGTATTGAGTATCCGTACATCATTCAGGTATTTAAGAACTCGCTGTTTCCCCCGGAACTGGTGAGGGGGTTGGCACAGGCTCTGGACGATTTCGGAGAAGTACCCCTGATTGTCCGAAGTTCCAGTTTGCTGGAAGACAGTCTGGGTACGGCGTTCTCCGGCAAATACAAAAGCCTGTTTCTGGCTAACCAGGGAAGCAAATCGGAACGTCTGGAAGCGCTCATGGACGCCATCGCCGAGGTGTATGCCTCGGTATTCGGTCCGGATCCCATTGAGTATCGCAGTGAACGGGGTCTTCTGGATTTCATGGAAGAGATGGGCATTTTAATCCAGGAAGTGGTGGGAAACCGATTCGGTAAGTATTTCCTGCCGGGTTGCGGCGGTGTTGCTTTCAGCCATAACGAGTTTCGCTGGTCACCCAGAATTCGCCGGGAAGACGGACTCATCCGTTTGGTTCCGGGCCTGGGCACCCGGGCCGTGGATCGACTCAGTGACGATTATCCCGTGCTCATTGCACCGGGCCAGCCGTCGCTCCGGGTAAACGTCACTCCGGATGAAATTCTTCGTTATTCACCCCGGAAAATTGATGTCATCAATCTTGAGACCCGGGCGTTTGAATCCCACAGCATTGCGGAAGTTATTGAAGATGCCGGAGATATCTCCCTGTACCTGAAAAAATGGGTATCCGTTTATGACAACGGGCGGTTCCGACAGTATTCACCTCTGCTGGACAATCGCAGCGATAACCTGGTAGTTACATTTAAACCATTAATCGATAATACGCCGTTTGTTGCCCGGATAAACCGGATGCTTATTTTATTGAAGGAAGCGATGGGTGTGCCGGTTGATGTGGAGTTTGCCACAGACGGAACCGATCTTTTCCTTCTGCAGTGCCGGCCACAAAGTCACGCCCGGAGTTCCGTGGCGTCACCGATACCCAAAGACATTCCCGAAAAAAATATCGTGTTCAATGCACGGCAGTATATCTCAAATGGTACCATGCCGGAAATCACGCATATCGTATATGTTGATCCTGAAGAGTACGGCCGGCTGCCGGATCGGGAATCCATGACAAAAGTGGGACAGATCATAAGCCGACTCAACAAGATTCTTCCCAAACGGCAGTTCATTCTCATGGGACCCGGCCGATGGGGAAGCCGGGGCGATATCAAACTGGGTGTCAAAGTGACATACTCCGATTTCAACAATACGGCCGCGTTGATCGAAATTGCCCGGAAAAAGGGAAATTACCTGCCGGAACTCTCATTCGGCACACATTTCTTCCAGGATCTCGTAGAATCAGAAATCCGGTATTTACCCCTTTATCCCGATAATGATGACATAATTTTTAATGACCGATACCTCTCACGAACCCGGAACATTCTGCCTGAAATTCTGCCGGAATATGAATCCTTCGCTTCAACCGTGCGTGTCATTGATGTACCGAAATCCAGTGATGGGAAGATTCTGCGTGTGCTGATGAATGCTGATCTTGATGAAGCGGTGGCGTTTCTGACGGAGCCGTCACCGGTACAACCACTCAAACCCGAGGCAGATGTTGCGCCGGTTGTCCCCATGGAAGATCACTGGCGATGGAGACTGCGGATGGCGGAAATTCTTGCTTCCCGGCTGGAAGCAAAGCGATTCGGCGTTGCCGCACTCTATATTTTCGGCAGTACCAAGAACGCCACCGCCGGACCTGCCAGTGACATTGATCTCCTTGTTCATTTTCAGGGCGATGAGGTGCAGCGCCGGGAACTTCAGATATGGATGGACGGATGGAGTATCAGTCTTTCTGAGATCAATTATCTCCGAACCGGGTACCGGACGGACGGGCTTCTAGACGTGCACCTGGTGACAGACGATGATATCAGGAATAAAACATCATGGGCACTGAAGATCGATGCAATCACTGATTCAGCCCGGCTATTGACCCTCCAAAAGGAATAAAAGCACAAGAGACCATCAAATCAGGTCGCGACGGACATTTTCAAGATCGTGAGGATCGAACCGTACCAGCGCCAGTTCCGGGCCATCATGCGCCGCTGACAGCGCGACTGTACCGTTGAGTTGGTCTTTCCAATCCCCTGTGAGCCGGGGGGATTCATGGACATGACCGTGGAGGGTGAGCCGCGGCTGACGATCGAGAATGAACTGTCGGACAGCAATGCTTCCGATATGCACATCCAGAGGCACGTGGTCGACGAATCTGCCGTCCAGCGCCGCCCGGTCCAGTTTTGTCTCATAGGGCGGCGTATGAAAGAGAAAAATGGCCGCATCCATGGGATCATCACCGGTCAGGTCCGCCAGATCCGCCTGAATAGTGCCAAATTCAGTCTCGTCCGGATTCACCGCCACGGTATGAGCGCCGTCTGTGGGCGCAATGCATCCGGGATCCACATACCGGGACACGTCATACCGTTCCCAGTCCTTCAGCAGGAATGGTGTCGGGGGAATATATGAGTAGCCATACACGGTGAACGGTCCCAGAGACAGTTTCCGATTGTGCGCGTACTGCCAGATACCGGTTTTTTCCGCCGCCCGGAACGCCATTTCCTGATACCGACCATCGTCATTACCAAGAATGATAAATATCCGGGGATAAATTGCGCCCATTTTCTTTTGGAGGGTTTGAAAACCGGGGATGAGAAATTCCGTGAGAAAATCTGCGTGAGCATTGTGAATATCCACCAGTGAACCCAGGCCTGACGGCAGGAGATCCCCTCCCAGAAAAACGGCATCCGGTGATTCCCGGCTGATGCTTTGAAATAAGCTTTCATACCGGTTGATGCGGCCGTGAAGATCTGAAACGAAGAAACAGGCTGTCATGATTTCCGGGCTTTCAGCTTACGCCAGAGGGTTGCCTGACCGATCCCGAGAATCTGAGCTGCCCGGGTCCGGTTGCCGCCGGTTTGTTTCAGGACATGCGAAATATACGCATCTTCCACGGATGCCAGGGATTGCGCATCACCACCGGTGCTGAAAGTGTTGGATTTCTGACGGAGCACGTTTATGGGAAGGTTTTCCGGGATCAGGATACCATCCCGGCTCAGCACCACCATACGTTCCAGAGCGTTTTCCAACTCCCGGACGTTTCCGGGCCAGGGGTAGCTGATGAGAAAATCCACGCAGGTGGCATCCAGGCGCAGATTGGGAAGTTGGTATTTTTTCGCCAGTTTATCGATGAGAAACCGGGTCAGAGGCAATATATCCTCCCGGCGTTTCCGGAGTGGCGGTATGTTGATTTCAATAACTTTTAACCGGTACAGGAGATCCTCCCGGAAACTCCCGTCAATCACGGATTTTTCAAGATCCTTGTTGGTGGCGGCCAGGATCCGGACATCGATTTTTCGGGGTGTACTGTCACCCACCCTCATGATCTCCCGTTCCTGAATCACACGAAGAAGTTTCAATTGCAGTGCCGGAGTGATATCGCCGATCTCATCAAGGAAAATTGTTCCCCGGGCAGCCTGCTCAAACAACCCCACACGATCAGCCACCGCACCAGTGAAAGATCCCCTGCGGTGACCGAAAAGATCGCTTTCCAGGAGGGTTTCCGTGAGTGCTCCGCAGTTGACCGCCAGAAACGGACCCCGGACCCGCGGGGAGTTGGCGTGGATGTACCGGGCGAGAACTTCCTTGCCCACACCCGTCTCGCCGGTAATCAGTACCGATGTTTCGAACTGGGCGATCCGATGGGATATCTGGTGTACTTCTTCCAGAGATTTACTTCGGCCCTCCACAAAAAACTCGGATTTGGTATGGCGGATCATTTCAAGAGATTTTCGTTGCCGTATCAGTTGTTTTGTTTTCTTTTTCAACTCCCGGGATATCTCTGAAATGCGGCTTTTAATATCATCGGCTTCAAAAAAGTGAAGGTGAGGTTTGATTTCATCCCCCCAGGAATCCTGGTCTTTGCCCACCCCGGCACAGGTGCGGTCACCTGCACCCCGGCATGTCGTCTCAATAAAATAAACATTCCGGCCCATACAGAATGTGGCATAACCGCTGGCGTAACCTACGAGCTGCCAGCAGATGGGGTGATCAGCCCGGCCTCGCCGGGTCAGATGCTCTTCGGCTTCACAGGAACCATGCCAAGTCACTTCCATGTGAAACTGTCCGGATTCCGGGTCCATGGTCAGGGATTGCATCTCCGGCCGGACAACCCCGGTCATGGCATGGGTCTTTAATCCGGCCTTAAGCATTTCGGTGGGATCATCCCAGTCCAGAACCCGTTTCATGGCCGCTGCATCAGCATGCCCCCAGAAATATCCGAACCGGGTAAATACCCGCCGGGCCTGATCCTCCCCCAGCATCGCAATGATGTCCCGGCTGAACTGGCCCACGGCATGGGACGAATGCAACACCAGGCGCCGACCGTACAGATCGATGTTGCCGTCATTGAATGTGACCAACTCGAATAAATCCAGATCCCGGGATTTCATACCATCTCCTTCATTTTGAAAGACCTGTTTATTTCATTATGAAATGGTTGCGTGGTTGTCAAGTGGTTGTTAAGGGTTCTTTTGTTGGGTTGGATCGATTGATGGTTGTGTCGTTGACATTGTATCCCCGGGATGAATCCCTTGGCTGGGAGATGAGTTGCCCGCACGGCAGGCTGAAGCCGTACCGGCGGG
>SWBY01010124.1_pt1 | contig 42890 bp, 40 predicted proteins | sample 4693071 | NCBI WGS metagenome assembly SWBY01 (sample SAMN10267273, study PRJNA491770) | bioreactor metagenome | isolation source: DHS bioreactor inoculated with marine methane seep sediment | place: Japan: Omine Ridge, Nankai Trough | collected 2006-05-06 | reverse complement strand
GAAGCAGAAGCAGAAGCAGAAGCAGAAGCAGAAGCAGAAAAGAAAGATTCATCGAGTGAGATCGGCGGACCTGCTGGGCAACATTAACAGCAGGGCTGAGGAATCAGGGCCAAGGAAAACCAGCTTGGCATATTACATTGCCAGGCCATTATTTTGATGGCACTTGGCACTTGGCCCTGACTGCTGGAACCTGGTTTTATGACAATCCTTGATTGCGGCGGCAAGACTCTCGACCTCACCCGACCCAGGGTTATGGGGATACTTAATGTCACCCCCGATTCGTTTTCCGACGGGGGTGATTTTATCTCCCCTGAGCTGGCCATATCCCACGCAGTGCAAATGTTGCAGGACGGCGCTGATATCATCGATATCGGCGGCGAATCAACCCGTCCCGGGGCCAAGTCTGTATCTGAGCAGGAAGAACTGGATCGAGTAATACCGGCTATAGAGGCAATCAAACAGCGCTTGCCTGTGATCATCTCCATAGATACGAGCAAACCCATAGTTATGCGAGAGGCGGTAGCCGCCGGGGCTGGCTTTATAAACGATGTAATGGCGCTACAGACACCAGGAGCGGTAGCGGCGGCACAGGAATTGGCAGTTCCGGTCTGCCTCATGCATATGCAGGGGCAGCCGCGCAGCATGCAGAAGAACCCAAGCTATAGCGATGTAGTTGTCGAGATCCTTGATTTTTTCAAGCAACGTATTGCTGATTGCGTGGCTGGTGGTATTTCTAGAGAGCGTCTATTGCTGGATCCGGGATTTGGTTTTGGCAAGACCCTGGAGCATAATCTCAAGCTACTACAGCGTCTGGGTGAGTTTAACCGGATAGGGCTGCCGCTGCTGGTTGGGATATCGCGCAAGTCCATGCTTGGAGCTATCCTGGGCGATGCGCCGGTAGAGGAGCGTCTATACGCCAGTTTGGCGGCGGCGGTTCTGGCGCTGGAGCGCGGCGCTTCAATCATACGCGCCCATGACGTAAAGCCCACAGTTGATGCACTCAAGGTGGTTCATGCAGTTAGGTATGGGTCCTGCGGTTAGCTGTTTAAGAATGGATACACGAGCCGCAAATAGACGCAAATCACCGCAAACTGGCGCAAATAAATATCTTTCTATTTTGCGTATATTAGCGGTGATTTGCGTTCCTTTGCGGCTAATCAATCATTGAGTTGCGTTTATGTTATTTTGGAGTATTGGGGGATAAGTCTTGAACAGGAAATATTTTGGTACCGACGGCATCAGAGGTCGCGTAGGCGAAGGCAAGATTACCCCGGAATTTCTTCTGAAATTAGGCTGGGCCACCGGTCGTGTATTCGGTAAAAATGGTGGCAGCAAGGTACTCATCGGAAAAGATACCAGGATATCCGGGTATATGCTTGAGTCGGCCCTGGAGGCCGGTTTGGCCTCTGCCGGGGTGGATATTCATCTGCTGGGACCCATGCCGACACCGGCTATAGCCTATCTTGCCCGTACCCTGCGGGCTCAGGCTGGCATTGTAATCAGCGCCTCCCATAATCCGCACTATGACAATGGCATCAAGTTTTTTTCTGGCAGTGGCAAGAAGCTGCCCGATGAAGTGGAGTTGGAGATAGAGCGCGAGTTGGACAAGGATATGACCACAGTCGAGTCTCGGCGGCTGGGTAAGGCGTTTCGTGTAACCGATGCTGCGAGCCGTTACATAGAGTTTTGCAAGGGCACCACCCCGTGGGAGACGGTCTTTCATGGCATGAAGATAGTCATTGATTGTGCCAACGGCGCTACCTATCACATTGCCCCCCATGTATTTGAAGAGCTGGGGGCGGAGGTGATCGCCATTGGAGATAAACCTGATGGTTTGAATATCAATGATGGTGTTGGATCGACTTGTATCGAGACCCTGCAGAAAGAGGTGCTCGCTCAGGGGGCGGACCTTGGCGTGGCCCTGGATGGAGATGGTGACCGCCTCATAATGGTGGATGCGGCAGGGAAGGTGGTGGATGGTGACGATATACTTTACATCATCGCTAATGCCAGACGTGACTGCGGTGCGATGAAAGGCTCCGTAGTCGGTACGGTTATGAGCAACCTTGGGTTGGAGCATGCCCTGTCCGAGTTGGGTATAGGGTTTGAGCGGGTCCAGGTAGGCGATCGCGCTGTCATGGAGAGATTGGAGAGCAAGGGCTGGATTTTGGGCGGAGAACCGTCCGGACATATCATCTGTCTGGATCGAACCACTACCGGGGATGGTATTGTTTCGGCACTGCAAGTTCTGGCGGAGGTGGTGCGTTCCGGCAAGGGGCTGGGAGAGTTGTGTCAGGCTGTGGTCAAGTACCCGCAGGAGCTTATCAACATACGCCTGGAAAATGGGGTGGATGTGATGGCATCGCCGATCATGCAGGAGGCGGTCAGGGATGCCGAGTCAGAACTATCTGATCAAGGTCGGGTACTGTTGCGTCCGTCTGGCACCGAGCCGCTGATCAGGGTGATGGTTGAGGGTAGCGATCAGGGACAGGTGAAGCTGCTGTCAGAACGCTTGGCATCCGTGGCGCGCGATCTGGTGGTGGCAGGTTAACCCTGCCGATGCTGGCAGGGATGGATCATTCCGTCTCTTTGTCGCGCTCAATCAGGGCGTATGCCGAGTGGTTGTGGATGGACTCAAAGTTTTCTGACTCAACCACATAAGAGCTGACCCGATCATCCTCATTCAGACGCATGGCCACGTCGCGTACCATGTCCTCAACAAATTTTGGGTTGTCATAGGCGCGTTCGGTCACGTGTTTTTCATCCGGACGTTTCAGCAACCCGAATAGCTCACATGACGCCTCTTTTTCTACCAGGTCTATGATCTCCTCGATCCAGACAAACCCTTTTACCTTGGCTTGAATGGTAACGTGTGAGCGTTGGTTATGGGCGCCACGGTCGGAGATCTTTTTCGAGCAGGGACAGAGGCTGGTTACCGGCACCACCACCCGTATTATCATGGTGGGGTGACCCTTTTGGATCTCCCCTATCAGCGTGACGTCATAGTCAAGCAGGCTTTTGACCTCGGAAACAGGGGCCTGTTTGTTGATGAAATACGGGAAGTTCATCTCGATGTGACCGGCTTCTGCCTCCAGCCGTTCTGCCATCTCCTGCAGCATCCCATTGAATGACTCGACCCCAATCTCACCCTCATAGCTGTTAAGGATCTCCACAAAGCGTGACATGTGGGTGCCCTTGAAGTTATGCGGCAGGTTTACATACATGTTGAAGGTAGCAACGGTATGCTGCTCCCCGCCGGTACGGTCCTTGATCCTGATGGGGTGGCGTATATCCTTGATTCCCACCTTGTTAATGGCGATGTGGCGTACGTCCTTGCTGCTCTGAACGTCTGCAATCTGGCTGGTTTTTGTGACAACTTCTGTCAAGGTCTGAATCCTCTTAAATCTGCTCGGCGACTGGCGACTCTTGCAAAAGTGCCGGAAAGCCGTTCATTATGAGTCTAGCAAGGGAGCGGTGCAACCCAAGATAAATGTGTGAATTAACAAAATCTTTTGATGTTTAAACCTGGGATTAAGTTTCAGGGAGCAGAAATGAGCCTTGTTGCCTGAAGATTCAGCTGTTGCGGGCAACGATATATTCTGCAAGCCAGCGCAGTAGATCGGCGCGGTGATCGAAAATAGAGAGGCTGTCCAGGGCCTCCTGATGCAGCCGTTGGAGTAGATTATGGGCCCCATCCAGTCCGAGTAGTGACGGATAGGTCGGTTTTGAGTTGGCCTGGTCCTTGCCCTGGGTTTTGCCCAGGGTCGCGGTATCCCCTTCAATGTCCAGGATGTCGTCCTTTACCTGAAAGGCGAGACCGATACGTTTGGCATACTGGTCCAGGCCAGCTATCTGCTCCGAATCAGCATCCTGCGCTGCCAGATATCCCATGCGGACAGATGCGAGGATGAGGGCTCCGGTTTTGTGGATGTGCATGTTTTCCAGCTGCACCAGGGTCAACTCCCGGCCAACTGAATCCAGGTCCATGGCTTGGCCTCCAGCCATGCCGCGGGAGCCGCTGGCAATTGCCAGATTGTTCACCATTTGCAGCCGGGTTTGACTGTCAGCATTCATGCTGTCGTCGTGGCAGAGCACACGAAAAGCCAGAGTCTGTAAGGCATCGCCGGTCAGGATGGCGGTGGCTTGATCAAATCGTTTGTGACAGGTGGGCTGGCCGCGCCTCAGGTCATCGTCATCCATGGCCGGGAGATCGTCGTGTACCAGGGAGTAGCTGTGGATCAGTTCTACCGCGCAGGCGGGACCATTCAGGCTATCCGGTTCCAGGCCCAGGGCCTGACCGGTTGCGTATACCAGGATCGGGCGTACCCGTTTACCACCGCCCAGTACCGCATAGCGCATGGCTCGGTGTAACCTTTGCGGGAGAGTGTCTTCGGATGGCAGCCAAACCTGAAGGGCGTTTTCCACCCGGGTCCTGGATGCAGTGAGAAACTCTTTCAGCTCTGATTCACTCTTTGTTTTCAAATGATTCCAGCTCGGCGTCCGGGTTGTTCTCTGAGAGTATCTGTATCTTCTGCTCAGCCTCTTTAAGCGCCTGCTGGCAGGTGCGGGTAAGCAGTACGCCACGTTCAAATGACTTTAATGAATCTTCCAGCGACAATTCGCCCTGTTCCATGGTCTCTACCAGGGATTCTAGTTCGGCCAGGGCCTGTTCAAAAGATGGTGTTTTTCTGGTGGTTTTTGGCACGACTTTCACATATTTGCTTGGGTGGGATAAAACTACCCTGATGTGGGGCTACGGTCAATCTTTCCGGGCCGGTGTCCACCAGTCATCTCGCTTGATCGCAGCTGTAGGTGTAAACTCTACGGGTTTTTTTAAGCTGACGGTAATTTGATACAAATGAGTAACAGTTCATACGATGCATCTGCAATTGAGGTCCTGAGTGGTCTTGAGCCGGTGCGCAAGCGTCCCGGTATGTACACCGATACCAGCCGCCCCAACCATATGGCCCAGGAGGTTATCGACAATAGTATCGATGAGGCGGTGGCCGGTTATGCCACCACCATAGACGTCTCCCTGTATAAGGATGGTTCACTGGAGGTGACGGACGACGGTAGAGGTATGCCGGTTGATATTCATCCACAGGAGGGGGTGCCTGGGGTCGAGGTGATCCTTTCCAAGCTGCATGCCGGCGGTAAGTTTTCTAATAAGAACTACCGCTTCTCTGGAGGATTGCATGGGGTCGGCATATCGGTAGTTAATGCATTGTCCAAGCATTTTGAGGTATGGGTTAAACGCGATGGCCAGCAATACAACATGGCCTTTGCTGGTGGCGAAAAGGTGTCGGATCTGGAGGTTGTAGATACGGTGGGTAAAAACAACACCGGAACAACGGTGCGGTTTTGGCCTGATCCAAAATATTTTGACACCGCTAAGTTTTCCAAGCGCCACCTGCTGCATCTGCTGCGGGCCAAGGCGGTGCTGTGCCCAGGACTGCTGGTGCGTTTTTGGGAAGAGGGCACAGGCGAAGAGATAGAATGGAGATATGAGGATGGCCTCAAGGATTATCTGTTGGATGAGTTGCAGTCAGTGCCAATCCTGCCGGATGAGCCGTTTATAGGGTCCATGTCCGGTAACCATGAGGCGGCGGATTGGGCGGTGGTTTGGTTGCCAGAGGCCGGAGAAACCATAACCGAAAGTTACGTCAATCTTATTCCAACTTCCCAGGGCGGCACCCATGTAAATGGGCTACGGACCGGTCTTACCGAAGCGGTAAGAGAGTTTTGTGAATTTCGCAATCTGCTGCCGCGCGGTGTGAAGTTGGCGCCGGACGATGTATGGAACCGATGCAGCTACATCTTGTCGGTAAAACTGGCAGATCCGCAGTTTTCCGGCCAGACCAAGGAGCGGCTATCCTCGCGTGAATGTGCGGCATTTGTCACCGGGGTGGTGAAAGATTCATTCAGCCTGTGGCTGAATCAGCATACAGAGATGGGCGAGGCTATTGCGGACCTGGCGATAAATGCAGCCCAGGCCCGGGTGCGTTCCGGACGGGAGGTCAAGCGCAAGAAGATAACCCAAGGACCGGCTCTGCCTGGTAAGCTGGCCGACTGTAGCCTGGCTGATCCGCAACGCAGTGAGCTGTTTCTGGTGGAGGGTGATTCGGCCGGTGGTTCGGCCAAGCAGGCGCGGGATCGCGAGTTTCAGGCAGTCATGCCATTGCGGGGAAAGATACTGAACACCTGGGAGGTGGAGTCTGCACAGGTCCTGGCATCGCAAGAGGTTCATGACATCTCGGTGGCGATTGGTGTTGATCCTGGATCAGATGACCTCTCTGGTCTGCGTTATGACAAGATCTGTATCCTGGCGGACGCTGACTCGGACGGGGCACACATCGCAACCCTGCTCTGTGCCCTGTTCCTGCGACATTTTCGCAAGCTGGTACAAGAGGGACATGTATATGTTGCCATGCCACCGCTGTACCGGATAGATGTAGGCAAGCAGGTGTTTTATGCCCTGGATGATGCGGAGAGACAGGGGGTGCTTGATCGTATTGCAGCCGAGAATATCAAGGGCAAGGTCGGTGTGCAGAGGTTCAAGGGATTGGGTGAGATGAACCCGATGCAGCTGCGTGAAACTACGATTCTGCCTGATACCAGGCGTTTGGTTCAATTGACCATTGGGGCCGGGGACAACACCAATGGTGTGGTCGACATGTTGCTGGCCAAGAAGCGGGCAGCTGACCGCAAGGAGTGGTTGCAGAAAAAGGGTGACCTGGCCGAGGTCTAGGGCCGCTGCCGTGATATGAGATCAATGATATGGAGCTTAGGTGTATGATCCTAGAATCCTCAGTTGACCGCTTGCAGGTGAGTATAACATTGTGAAACTATTGGGCTTCTCAGGTGCACTGCACTTCACCTGTTGAGTGATGCCGCTACGACCTGCATAGCGGCTCTGAGTGCCCGTCTGACTATGCAAAAAAACTCATTAAGGATTAAACCATTGACTCATTTTTTCGCTACGCCAGCCGAACACTCAAAACCACTCTGCAGGCCGTTCAACCGAGGATTCTAGGATTATGAAACATTACCTGTTCAATACTCTTTTGGTGTTGGTGCTATCAGTTCAAATCGGCAATGCATATGCGAGGGGAAAAACCCCCAGAATCGATAGCTCAAATGTTGAAAATCTGCCCGATCAGGCAAATCCATATGTCGAGGGTGAAAAATGGGCGGAGACCGATGTTAAGTTACCGCCCTATCCGGATGATGGCGACTTGATAGATCTACATCTGGACGATCCAAGGAATAAGTTTGAATACTATATAGATGAGAAATCACTGTCCGTATCGGATAAGGATTTCGTGGTGCGCTACACCATGGTGATTGAGGGAAAGCGTGGGACGCGAAACGTCTTCTATGAAGGCGTACTCTGCAATACTTTGGAGTATAAGACCTACGCCTTTGGCAGCGGAAAAGGCAAGCTGCGCGCCAGGAAAAAGCCGGAATGGAAAAGCCTGAAAAGCTCAAAAGGCAATGGTTTCAACAAATTTAGATTAGACCTGATGGATCTCTATCTATGTCAGCGGGATATACCGCGGCAGCGGGAGATCATTGTAAACAGGATAAAGCACGCCGCTCCGCATGAAGATTATCGTGACGTGTATAACCGATAGAAACCGCAATCCCAGATTCTGCAGTTGACTGTGCAATTCTGAGCTAAGTCGTTCATAGAGTAATAGCTAATATGTCAAAAGAGAGTGACCACAGCCTTGAAGGCATAGAAAGGATGCCATTGAAGGTTTTTGCCGAGAAGGCATACCTGGATTACGCCATGTATGTGATTCTTGATCGCGCCCTGCCGCACATCGGGGATGGGTTGAAACCGGTGCAACGTCGTATCGTATATGCCATGTCTGAGCTGGGACTGTCCGCTACCGCCAAGTTCAAAAAATCGGCCCGCACCGTGGGTGATGTGCTAGGCAAATTCCATCCCCATGGCGATAGCGCCTGTTACGAGGCGATGGTCCTGATGGCGCAGGATTTTTCCTACCGCTACCCGTTGATTGATGGTCAGGGTAACTGGGGATCAGCGGATGATCCTAAGTCATTTGCGGCAATGCGTTATACCGAGTCGCGGCTTACCGCATATTCCCAGGTGATGCTGTCGGAGTTGGGGCAGGGTACGGTAGATTGGACCCTTAACTTTGACGGCACCCTGGAAGAACCGTCGGTGCTGCCTGCGCGTCTACCCAATCTACTGCTGAACGGCACCACCGGCATCGCTGTGGGTATGGCGACGGATATACCACCCCACAACCTGCGAGAGGTTGCTACTGCCTGTATTCGGCTTCTGGACAATCCTAAGAGCAGTGTAGAGGAGTTGTGTGAACATGTGCTGGGTCCAGACTACCCAACAGAGGCTGAGATTGTTACCTCACGTCAGGATCTGCACAAGATCTACCAAACCGGCGGTGGCAGTGTGCGTCTGCGGGCAAGTTTTGAACGGGAAAGAGGCGACATCGTTATCACTGCTCTGCCGCACCAGGTGTCAGGTGCGCGCATCCTGGAGCAGATTGCCCAGCAGATGCAGGCCAAGAAACTGCCGATGGTGGAGGATCTGCGGGACGAATCCGATCATGAGAATCCAACCCGCCTGGTGATTGTGCCGCGTTCGAATCGCGTGGACGTTGATCGCCTCATGTCGCACCTGTTTGCCTCTACCGATCTGGAACGCAGTTACCGGGTTAACATGAACGTCATCGGTCTCAATGGCCGACCCCAGGTAAAGGATCTGCGCGGGATACTCAAGGAGTGGCTGGAGTTCAGGTTTGACACAGTGCGGCGGCGTCTGGAATATCGTCTGGGTAAGGTGGTTGATCGTCTGCACCTGCTGGATGCCTTGCTGATCGCCTTTCTGAATATCGATGAAGTGATTCACATTATTCGCACAGAAGAAAAACCCAAAGCTGAATTGATGGCACGCTTTGGTCTTACCGACATACAGGCTGATTATGTTCTGGATACCAAACTGCGCCAGTTGGCTCGTTTGGAAGAGGTAAGGATCAGGGCCGAACAGGAGGAGTTGGAAGCTGAGAGAAAACAACTGGAAACCACCCTCGGCTCCCAACAGCGTATGAAGACCATGATACGCAATGAGATACAGGAAGACGCTGAAAAGTATGGTGATGAACGTCGCTCGCCCATAATTGAACGAGCGGCAGCAGTAGCTATGGATGAGACCGAAATCGCACCCAGTGAACCGGTTACCGTTGTCCTATCCGAAAAAGGCTGGGCCAGGTCGGCCAAGGGCCATGAGATTGATCCTGCCGGTTTGGGCTTTAAATCCGGCGACAGCTATCTAGGTTCTGCCAGACTGCGCAGCAACCAGTCGGCTGTTTTTCTGGATAGCACCGGGCGCTGTTACTCCATCCAGGCCCATACCTTGCCATCAGCTCGCAGCCAGGGCGAACCACTGACCGGACGCCTGACTCCTCCTGCTGGAGCATCTTTTTGTGCGGTAATCGGTGGTGATCCGGATCAGTGGTATCTGATTGCGTCTGATGCCGGCTATGGTTTTCTGGTTCAGCTCAAAGAGTTGTCTAGCAAGAATAAGGCAGGCAAGGCGCTGCTATCCTTGCCAAAAGGTGCACGGGTACTTACACCGTCGCCAGTCATCGATATGGATACGGATCGGGTAGTGGCAATCTCCAATGAGGGACGCATGCTGGTATTTCCCGTGGCAGAGCTGCCGGTACTTAATCGCGGCAAGGGAAATAAGATTATTGGTATTCCGTCCAAGCGGGTTTTTAGCCGGGAAGAGTTTGTGATCGCGACCGCATCCGTTCCTGCGTCAGGTAAGTTAACCGCCTATTCAGGTAAGCGCTATATCACGCTGAAACGGGCTGATCTGGATAATTATCAGGGAGAGCGCGGACGCAGAGGAAATAAACTGCCGCGCGGTTTTCAAAAGGTAGACGCCGTATCTGTGGAGTAGGAAATGGAGTACTAGCATGAAAGATTCGGTCAAAGAGTATTACGGCAAGGTGTTAAGCGGTTCATCCGATCTTCAGACCAATGCCTGTTGCACCGATACGGATATGCCTGATTATCTAAAGCAGGCCATGTCTAACATACACGTAGAGGTGGCAGCGCGATACTACGGTTGTGGCTTGATTGCGCCACAGAAACTCGAAGATACCAAGATTCTGGACCTGGGTAGTGGCTCGGGCCGAGACTGTTACGTGTTGGCACAGCTGGTGGGTGAGGATGGTTCGGTTGTCGGCGTTGATATGACCGAAGAGCAGCTCGCAGTAGCTGTAACGCATATTGAATGGCATCGTGAAAAATTTGGCTACGCCAACTCAAACGTCGAGTTTAAACTTGGCTATATTGAACGTCTTGATCAGCTTGGTCTGGAGGACAATAGCTTCGACATTATTGTCTCCAACTGTGTTATCAATCTTTCACCTGACAAACAGGCTGTGCTGAGTGAAGCCTATCGACTGTTAAAGCCTGGTGGCGAACTCTATTTTTCTGACGTCTATTCTGATCGGCGAGTTCCTAAGGAACTCCTGGATGATCCGCTGTTGTATGGAGAGTGCCTGAGCGGCGCACTCTATTGGAATGATTTCCTGCGTTTGGCTGCTGCTGCCGGATTTGCCGATCCCAGGTTGATGGAGGATCGACCGATCACCATCGATAATCCGAAAATTGGGCAGCGCATCGGCCATATCAACTTTTATTCTGCGACCTATCGACTGTTTAAGATCGAAGGACTTGAGAGCGCATGTGAAGACTATGGCCAAGCTGTAGTTTACAAAGGCGGTGTACCTAACAGTGAGCAGGTGTTTGTTCTGGATAACCATCACGTCATAGATAAGGGGCGCTATTATCCGGTTTGTGGGAATACCTATCGGATGCTGAGCGAGTCGCGTTTTCGCGATTATTTTGAGTTCTACGGTAGTTGGGATACCCACTTCGGCATCTTCAAGGATTGTGGGACTGTGATGCCATTCAATGAGGACAAAAGTACTGAAGAAGCAGGTGGCTCTTGTTGTTAAATCTATTGAGTAATCTGTCAATAGAGTCCTATCAATATCTATCCATATAAATAATTTGATAAAGAATGTTTAGTTTGAACCACTCGGCGCGGAGTGGTTTGCACTTTGGTGCCAGAAAATATTGACACGTAGATAACCTGCTATACTTGAGGCCCACCTAACGATAATTTGAGTCTGATTATTTATTGAATCAGCGTCAGATCGGGCTATGACAGTATGCTGCATCCATGTCACGGAGGGCTGATTATGGCATCGCCGGAGACGGCAATTGCATTGTTTCAGGAAAGATTGGATGCCTTGTCACAGTGAAACTTCAATCAAAACCCCCGTTGGTATTTGGCTCTGTCCTGGTCACGGCATATGCCGTGGTGCAATCTGGAAGTTACCGGGATGTCCATGAACAGATGCCTGAGGGCATGCGTAGAGAAGCACAGGAGATACGCGCAATCCTCATGGCTACCCGCCGTGTCTATCACCACCAATTCGTAGAAAGTGGTCTGAGCTTCAGTAATGTATCTGACCATCCACGTAATCCGACTGATCAGGCTGATCTCATTGAGTTGGAAGCGATGGAATATTTCCGTGCAAATTGAGACAGGCAAGAGGGGGCATTTTATGACAAACATGGTCGGTATTATCACATCTCAAGCCTGATTTGGGGCGAAGAGTATTGTTTAAAATGCCATGGTGTTCGAGTTGCACTTGATAGTTAGTGAATGCCTTTATTAGTACGGAAGGATACAAATAGACATAAACGCATTGTTGCAATAGGCAGTAAAAGGAAGGCGGTAAGGAATATGTTGAATAAAAGAAGACTATTGGTGATAGATGATGAACTGGATATTGGACGTTTTATTTGTGAGGTAGCGGCAGGTGTCGGCTTTGATGCTATTACCTGTCACCGTCCATGTGCATTTGAACAGATATATTCCTATGATATAGATGTCATTATTCTCGATATAACGATGCCAGAGAGAGATGGTATTGAATTATTGAGGTCCAAGGCTTTGATTGGCTCAAAGACAGGTATTATCCTGATTAGTGGCTATGACAATACAGTACTTGATTCTGCACAAAAGCTAGCGACAGAAAGAGGTTTGAAAGTGATTGGTAGCTTGATCAAGCCAATCAGGATATTTGATCTGGAGGATATGTTGAGTCGAGTTGTGGGCTCAATAGATAACAACAAGGCCGGCGTGAATGAGATATTTGAACCACCGCAACCGCATGAGTTAAATGCAGCCATGTCAAATGGCGAATTGATAACCTATTATCAGCCGCAACTTAATATGGCAACAAATTCATTGGTTGGTATGGAAGCTCTGGTTCGTTGGCAGAATCCAACGCGTGGGCTTATTGGCCCAGATATTATTGTTTCCTTAGCCGGGCGATCAGGGTTAATGGATGATCTGTATAACGAGGTACTGTCACAATCTCTGGCTCAGATAAAGCGATTGGAAGATTCTGGTGTTAGAACCAAGGTGGCAATCAATATGGCACCGTGCAATTTCGATGATTTAAATCTGCCGGAAATTATTGAGGAGATCATTGGACGATACGGACTTGAGCCAAGTCAGGTCGTGCTTGAGGTTACTGAAACAACATTGATGGAAGAGTTGATAGGGTCATTGGATATTCTTACGCGGCTACGGATGAAGGGAATAAGGCTATCTATAGATGATTTTGGTACTGGCTACTCATCAATGGTTCAACTACGCAGGATTCCATTCTCTGAAATTAAAATCGACAGGTCTTTTGTATTAAATGCAATGATAGATCCGGAAGCGCTCGCTATAGTAAAGATAACCATAATGCTGGCACATGAGCTTGGGGTGACGGTTGTTGCAGAGGGGGTAGAAACCAAAGAAACATGGGACCTGCTTGTCAGTTTAGGCTGTGATATTGCGCAGGGTTACTATAAGGCTAAGCCTATGGCTGGTTATGATTTGTCACAGTGGCTACAGCTGATGACTAGAGATGAATCGCTGATGGCGATAGATGGAGAGAAGAGCATTCATTTGTAGAAGTTTCGATTTGATCATTGATCGGCAACCAAATGGTAAAGGTTGTTCCCTGGCCTATTTCACTTTCTACTTCAATATTGCCAGCATGTCTTTCTATGATGGTGGCATAGGTAATAGCTAAGCCCTGGCCGGTCCCAATACCAACATCTTTGGTTGTGAAAAATGGATCAAAGATCCTTGCGCGCAATTCATCTGGAATTCCGGTTCCATTGTCGCAAATGGAGATTGTTGCCCAGTTGCCACTCTTCCTCGTTTTAATATGAATTACCCCATTTTTCGCGGTATCCGCTTTTTTTGCCTCCTTTATGGCGTGAGCGGCATTGACGATCATATTTAGTATGGCTTGATTAAACTCTCCTGCGAGGCAAGGAATATGTTGGAGTTCATAATCAAAATCCGTGGTTAATTCTGCGTCATACTTCCACTCATTACGTGATACTGTAATGGTATTTTCTATCGCGGCATTGATGTCTATTAGCTCCTTTTCGCTCTTGCCAGGATGTGAAAAGTTCTTCATGGCTCGGACAATACTGGAAATACGCTCCACCCCCTCGCGTGATTGTAGAATGCACTTGGGTATCTCATTGCGCAGATACTCCAGGTCGATATCTTCGGCCAGATGTTTTACATCAGATATAGCTATATCTGATTTATTCCCATCACTAATCGCAGTCACAAGCTGATCATAGGCAGTAAAGATTTGTTCGATATCTTTGAAAGAGTTATATAAAAAATGGGTGTTATCACCTATAAACTGCGTAGGCGTGTTAATTTCATGTGCTATGCCTGCGGCTAGTTGTCCAATTGATTCAAGCTTTTGGATCTGTTGTAGTCTTTCCTCTTGTATCTTTGCCTTGCGTTCAATCTCTTTACGTTGCGTTATATCGTGCAATACCATCAGGTAAGCAAAGCAACCTTTCCAAATGGTTTTGCTTGTGTTCATTTCGACTATCCTGTGGCTGCCATCATAACGCGTGATATTTACCTCAGTGCTGTCGTTAATATTCAACGGATAGCCTAGTTTTTCGCCGAGTAGTTTGGAGCTTGGTCTGCCGGTTATTTCCTCTGCTGCCATGTTGGCAAAGATGCAACGCTTTTGTTTATCCAGAGCCAGTATGCCCAGATTATTTTGTTCAACTACATTATAAAACATCTCCTCGCTGGCTCGAAGTGAGGCTTCGGCTATTTTGTTTTCGGTTATATCTTGTATCGAGCAAACAATATGCCAGTCGTTGTTATACTGGAATGCGCTCGCAGCAAGTTTTATAGGGAATACGGTTCCAATACAGTGCCTTCCGGCTAATTCATAATTTCGATTTGATGTAATGTTTTCATTTTTGATATGGCTGGTGGTCAGTTCATCCAGGATTGAGTGGTAATTTTGGTCTTGCGCTAAAATCAATCCAAGATTCTCCCCCAATACCTGCTCAGCTGGATAACCAAACAGTTCTTGTGCGGCGTGATTCCAGTATGTAATTCTGTGGTCATGGCCTAGCATTATGACCACGTTCTGCGAGCACAAGGTGATGGCGTTAAATAGCTTCTCTGCCGATTTGTGCTGTTTCTTGGTTAATCTGATTAGATCATCCATTTCCTGGTTGATTTCACTGCAGGCGTCTGAGTAACAATCTATTCTGTCTTCTGCTGTTTGGGGCTGGCCGGAAAATTCTCTGAAAATGGGTTTGTCGTAGATAGCCTTATTGTTACCGGAAATTGTTGAATCAACAATTTGTATAACCTCGTCTGACCCCCACGGTTTTTTTATATAGGCCTGGATATGACCTTTATTTATCGCTTGTACAACTGATTCCTGTTCAGCGTAGGCAGTAATAAGAATGCGGGACACCTGTGGCCAATAGGTAGCTATTTTTTCCATTAGCTGGGTACCGGACATACCTGGCATTACAACATCGGAGATAACCAGATCAACCTGTACCTGTTGAATTATCTCCAGAGCATCCTCAGCGTTAGTTGCGAATATGCATGTGTAGCCGTGAGACGTCAGTGGATCCTTGAGTAGGTTGAGTATGTCTTTTTCATCATTCACTAGCAGAATGCATTTGCTGCCTGTGGTGCAAGTTTCATTGCTCTGGTAGTTAGTCTGCATTGTCCATTCCATATTCACACAGGCCGGATGTTTAACATCGGCCCAGATAAATGAGCATTTCCTATGCTCTTTCTCAGGTGGCTGACAACCTATTATTCGAGTTGTTTTAATGCCCGATATGCATATAGCTTAGTATCATTAGGCTAATGTGCAATAAATCCATCCCGCATATCCTTGTGATTGATGCTGGTGGTAGATTTCGGGGAAATGTCGCTTTGTCCCACTGCTGGCATCTAAAGTAAATACGCCAGCTGCCGATATTCAGAGGTATGTCATATTAGTCAGCTAAAGGTACTTTACTGTTTGGTTTTTAAGAATTATTCAGCCGGTGTTTCTAGGGCTGGCTATTGGCATTGACGATCTCGTTAACTATATGAAATGATTATTGAAATGGGATTTTTATCATCAACTAGCCACAATATGGTCTGGCAATTCATAAAGTTAGTGTTTCCCTGGGCTATATCTATTTTTATCGTACTTTCCATCTATTATTTTGCGGAAATTGATGTTGAAAGGCGCAGGATTGAGACAACCGAGGCGCGGAATATAGGTATTGGCAAGAAGGTTGTTGCCAAGGATCTGGAATCCATCGGTACGGACCTTATCGTACTCTCACAAAACACCGGTTTTTTCGATCTGCGTAATTCCTCAGCACCCCATAATGAACGTCATCTGGGAGAGGAATTTCTGATCTTCTCGAAGAGCAAACGTCTGTACGACCAGATTCGGTATCTGGATGAGGATGGGATAGAGATTGTTAGGGTTAACTTTAACCAGGGCCGCGCGTCGTTAGTTCCCAGGGACGAACTACAGAATAAGGCGGACCGTTACTACTTTCGCGAGTCAATTTCCCTGAACAGGGGAGAGATATATGTATCGCCGTTCGATCTTAATATCGAGCATGGTGCCGTGGAGGTTCCGTACAAACCAGTTATTCGCCTTGCCACTCCAGTGTTTGATAATAACGAACGCAAGATAGGCGTGGTCATTCTTAACTATTTTGGCTCCAGGCTATTAACTAACCTGAAAACTAATCTGGCAAATATTATCGATCACACCATGCTGATCAACTCTGATGGCTACTGGTTGCTTAACCCAGATCCATCTCAGGAGTGGGGCTTTATGTTTGACGCTGGTGCCCGGTTCAGTACAAGTTATATGCATGCATGGGATGAGATTGATAAAACAGATTCCGGACAGTTCTATAACGATAACGGTCTTTTTACCTATGAGACTATTTATCCTTTAAGGGAAGTCGGTTTTGAAAACAAAGTAAACGAAAAAAAGGATTTGGAAGGTACAGTATCGGCAGAGTACAAGTGGAAATTGGTGTCACATGTATCGCAGGATAAGATCAATGCCATTGCTTCTGGTCTGATCAATAAGATGTTGTTGATTGCTTTGCCTTTGTACGCAATCTTTTTGCTTGGTGGGGCGTGGGTTACATATATACGCTTCAGGCACTCTGATATAGAACAGGCTCTGCTCGATAGTAAACAGCGTATGAGAGCTACATTTGAACGGTCAATCGATGCGATTATCACCATAGATTGTAATGGTCGTATTGTTGAGTTCAATCCGTCAGCAGAGGTTATGTTTGGATGTGGTTTTGACGATGTGTGTGGACAGTTGATAACTGAGCTAATTATTCCTGATGATCTGGGGACGCAATATCAAAATGGAATGGATTTCCTTTTTAATGCGGGGCAGTCTTCGGGGATGGGCGACCGTATAAGGTTAGCGGCGAAGCGGAAAAATGGTGAAGAGTTTCCGGCTGAGCTAACACTTACCCCCATCACTGTTGACGACAAATCTCTGGTAACGGCATTTATTCGCGATCTTTCACGACAGAAAAAGGCCGAAGAGGGACTTAAGCTCAGGGAAGCCGCTCTGATGGCTGCCGCTAACATGGTGGTGATAACTGATACCGATGGGATTGTGCAGTGGGTAAACCCGGCTTTTACCCAATGCACCGGATACTCATTTGAGGAGATAGTGGGCGACAGTACTAAAATACTTAATTCTGGCAAGCAGGATAAAACCTTTTTTCAGGATATGTGGGACACCATTCGAGCGGGGGAGGTGTGGCGTGGTGAGTTTGTAAACAAAAGGAAAGATGGGTCTCTCTATATGGATGAGGCCACCATTACACCGGTTAAGGATGATGCTGGAAATATCATACAGTTCATTGCGATCAAACAAGATATTACCGAGCGCAAAAAGGCCGAAGACAAACTGCGTGAGAACGAACGACATTTGGCTGATGAGGTTAAACGTCGAGAAAGGAAAGCAGTCGAAGACGAGGTGATGGCCGAGCTGTTTCAGTTAGCGTTAACTTCGATGCCAATGACTGAATATTTGGAGCTATGCATCGAAATCATGGTTACTTCTGTTCCTTGGTTTAATATGTTGCCACAAGGAGTTGTACTTCTTGCCCAGAAGGATGGTAGCCATGATGTACTGAAATTCACAGCTTCATATAATATTGATGCGGAAGTAAAGGAGCATTATGCGACAGTAGCGTTCGGCAAATGTCTGTGCAGGCAGGCTGCACAGAATAGGGAAATCGTTTTTTCTGACGTTGTTGATAACTGTGATGAAACTGCCAACCAGAATATGCCTCAGTATGGTAATTACAATGTCCCTATCCTGGAGGATGATGATGTCCTTGGGGTGCTGACAATATATCTCCCCGAAGGCCATCTGCGGAATCTGCATGAAGAGATATTTTTGGGGCGGGTAGCGGATATCCTAAGCATGGGGATATACCGACGCTATTCCAATCTTTCGCTGATAAAGGCCAAGGATGATGCAGAGGCAGGCTCCAGGGCTAAGAGCGCATTCCTGGCAACCATGAGCCATGAGATACGAACCCCGATGAATGGAGTACTGGGGATGTCCGAACTGCTCATCGGTACCTCGTTGGATGCTGAACAGCGTGAATTCGCTGAGACCATAATTAGTTCCGCCCGCGCCCTGTTGACGATCATTAACGATATCCTGGACTTCTCCAAGATTGAAGCGGGCAAGTTGGACCTAACATCTGTCAGCTTTGATCTGGAGAGGGCAGCCCACGACGTAACTCAATTGATGGCGCCGCTGGCGGAGGATAAAGGACTGGAGCTGATGCTCAATTACCAGCCTGGCAGCCACAGACATTTTATGGCTGACGCCGGACGTATTCGTCAGATCCTGGTAAATCTGGTTGGTAACGCCCTTAAGTTTACCTCCGAGGGTTATGTGCTGATCAATATCGAATGCCAACAGTTATCTGATGAAGAGATGGAAGTGAACATATCCATTCAGGATACAGGTATCGGTATTGAGCAAGAGAAAATAACAGAGTTGTTTCAACCTTTTTCTCAGGCAGATGAGTCCACCACCCGTAAATATGGTGGAACCGGGCTCGGTCTTGCAGTTAGCAAGCAACTGATAGAGTTGATGGGGGGGGCTATCGGGGTAAACAGCACTCCCGGGGTCGGCTCAACCTTTTGGTTTACACTTAACCTGCCCGTGATTGAGGCTCCAGAGCCGATACCAGAGGCTGAGCTGGATGGCCTGAGAGTGCTGGTGGTTGATGATAATCCGATCAATCGCCGTCTGCTGGGAGATCAGCTTGAGCACCTGTCCATGGTTGTTGATCTGGCGGTAGATGCAAATGAAGCCATGGTGTTGGCCAGGGAGGCCGTAGCCGCAGGCAATCCATATAGGTTGTTTTTGTTAGACCATCATATGCCGATTACCGATGGCAAGGAGTTGGGTAAGACCATTTTGTCGGATAAGGATTTATCTGATTCACTACTAATTCTATTGACCTCAGGCGGACAGCGTGGAGATGGAGAGCACTTCAAAGAAATTGGGTTTGCAGCATACCTGACTAAACCGGTACACAGTGAAACCTTACGCCATACCATGGCTGGTGTTCTTGGTTTTAAGCAGGAGCATCACGGGAAACCGATATTCCTGACCAGTTATCAAGTCCCCAATCCAGGTTGGGATGCAGTGGGGGAAGATAATTCGTTTGATGGCCGACATATAATTCTGGCTGAAGATAACGTAGTTAACCAGAAGGTTGCCAAAACCCTATTGGAAAAACTGGGGCTGAAGGTGACCATGGTGGAAAATGGTGCCAAGGCCGTTGCGCAGTGGGAAAGAACAGGGTGTGATCTGATTCTGATGGATTGCCAAATGCCGGAAATTGACGGTTATGATGCGACCGCATTGATCCGCAAATTGGAGAGTGGATCTGACAAACATGTGCCAATTATAGCCCTTACCGCCAATGCTATGGAAACCGACCGGGGAAGGTGTCTGGATGCAGGTATGGATGATTACATATCCAAACCATTCAGGCAGGGCCTATTGGTTTCGGTCCTCCGGCGCTGGTTACCAACAGATCACCAGGGCCGAATATCTGAGGATGATGACACCGAATCATCCACCGCGCAGACACAAATAGAATTAGAAGCAGATGTAGACATGCCGCCCACCATTGATATGGCGGTGTATGCAGGCATACGTAATCTCATGGGGGAGGGGCTTGCCGAGTTGATAGACGCCTATCTGGAAGATACGGCAGAGTTTGTGCGTCTGATGCGAGAGGCCTGCAATAGTGATGATTACGCAGCGTTACAGGTGCCGACTCATAGTATGAAGTCAAGCAGTGCCAATATCGGTGCCATGCGGTTATCCGTCCTTGCCAATCAACTGGAAGAGCAAGTTAGATCCGATAATCTAGTGGATGCGGAGCAACAGGTCCTGGAGATAGAAGAAGAGTTTCGCCGTGTGAGTAAACAGTTGTCTCAATAGATCTGTGTGGATTTTTTGTTAACTTGATGCGAGGTATTGGTTATACCGGATTAGATCATCAGGAGTGTCTACATCCCATAAGGTTGTTAGTTCGACATAGTTAAATTCCAACTGCCTTAATCTTGCTATGGTCTGACTGAATACCGATTCTTTCCCCCAATCTATGCCTTCAAATATTGTTTGATCAAACCTGCTTAGTCCCAGCAGAACATAGCCTCCGTCGCTAGCCGGACCGATAACCGCGTCTGCACCTTGGGTCAATGCCTGAAATGCCTCTGTCAGATACTGCTGGTCCAGAGGCGGACAATCAGTGCCTATGATCACGGCCTGCCGGTAATTGCTTAGGGCTTGTTGCAGGGCGCTAGCCATACGTTTCCCCAGATCAGCGCCGGTCTGGCTATGCAGTTTAAGGGTGAATCTGGATGATATCTGCTGGAAATATGGATGATGCTTGTCCGGCCAACAATAGAGTTCAATTGGAGCAATCTGCTTGTCATGTGTCATTCGCAGTTTCTGTTCCAGCATATCCTGGTGCAGTTTGGCAGCGCCGTCCGCGCCGAGAACCGGAATAAGTCTGGTGTTTACCTGACCGGGGATCGGTGCCTTGGAAAATATGATCAACTTACTGTCAGGGAATAACATGTTTATCGATTATATCTGGTTGCAAGGCTTGCTGGAGACACACCAAAAAAGTAGGCCAGACGCAGTCTCCACATCAACAATATGGTTGCGAATATTCCATGCTCTTCCCAACGTCTGCTTGAGGTTACTATCCGCTGGTTAATGCATGCAGGTCGACTTAGTCTCTTTAGTTTTTTGCATAAGGATATATCTTCCATCAGCGGGATCTGCTCAAACCCGCCTAGCTCCTCAAAGGTATGACGCAGCAGAAAGATTCCTTGGTCTCCCGTGGCTATGCCGGTGATGCATGAGCGCAGGTTCATCATGCCCTCGATGATGCGAAATAGAGTGTGACGACCGGACAGTCGGACATTAAATCTACCCCAGACCCTGGTTCCATCCGATAGGCTGTCGAGAAGTGGAATATATGCGGTGGCAGGCACAATGGTATCGGCGTGTAGAAACCAGAGCACCTCGCCTGTGGCTGCATCTGCGCCCTGGTTCATCTGCGTTGCACGGCCCTGGGCGGAGGCAACCACACGATCCACTAAAGGTTTTGCCAGGTCGATGGTGCGGTCATGGCTGCCGCCATCGCAGAGGATGATCTCGTTCCCCCCCGTTCGGAGCGGCTGTAGTGATGCAAGTGTTTGCTGTATACAACGCTCTTCGTTAAGGGACGGTATGATTATGGATATGTTGATGGTCAGCCCTCATCAATAATCAGGTTGTGGGGATGGCTAGGAAAGCGAACCGCCACAGCTACTGCCGTTGCCGGCGGTGCAGCCATAGCAGTGGTCTGCAACAATGATTCGGTTGTTTTCGATATCTTGCTGCATGAGATCGCGTAGATGCATGCGCGGATGGCCGTTAACCTTGAGCGGCAGTTTTAGCATCTGATTGAAATCGCAATCATAGATGTGGCCTTCCCAGTCTACGCTCAACAGGCTCCGGCACATTACGCTCTTGAGATTCTTGTCCTGATGGGATGACTTGAGTAGATGCATATATTCATCGAACTTCCCGGTTGAGACCAAGGTACTGCCAAAGCGTTTGATCGGCATATTGGTCAGTACATACAGTTGGTTGAAAGCGATACCTTCGCGTTGCAACAGCTCTTTTTTATAATCCTGTAGCAGGGCTTCCTGGGAAGGTGGAAGTACCGGGTTGATCGGATTGTATACCAGGCTTAATTGCAGGTCGCTATCAGCGCTGCCGTAGCCGATTGAGTTCAGCATTTTTAGGGCGCGGATGCTGGATTTATACACACCGGTTCCACGTTGTGCATCTACGTTTTCCTCTAGATAGCAGGGCAGGGATGCAACTATCTCTACCTTATGCTTAGCAAGAAAACTGGCCATATCTTCGTAACCCAACTCGTTCAGTATGGTCAGGTTACAGCGGTCGATAATCTTTATCCCCAATGCGCTGGCCTGTTGTACCAGATAACGAAAATCCGGGTGTATCTCCGGCGCACCACCGGTGATGTCCAGGGTTTCTATAGACGCATGCTCCAGCACCTCCAGCAGCAGCTTTACATTATCCTGTGACATCATCTCCTTGCGATTCGGTCCGGCATTTACGTGGCAATGCTGGCACCTTTGATTGCATTTATAGCCAAGGTTAACCTGGAGCGTCTCCAGGCTATTTCGATGTATTTCAGGAAAGCTGCTGTCTATCAGAAGTGGTAGTGTGTCATACATTCTTTACCGCCTGTACTGCTTGAATTATGGAAGTAGTTTTGGTCGAATAATAAGATAGACGTCCCGACCGGAGGTTAAGTTCAAAAGGTCGTCAATTGGTATTCTTGCCCTTTGCGATATCGGCAATTGCCCGGTTGATCATTCTGTCTAAGTGCTGATCAAGGATCTTGGTTATCTGTATTTTTATCTGTTGTTTTAGTTCCGCACTTATGTTGGCGACCACAACGCTGGCCATGCTGCCAGCAATATTACCCATATTATGTTTTAGTTGAGATCGCAGTTGTGTTGTCAACGCGGCGAACTGATCCTCATCAAAGGAGTAGTCGTTTTCAACAGCAATCACCTCTTCAAGAATCGGTATTCCAAGGCTGTCCAGGGCGATGGACTTTTCACTATTATCAGGTGATATTTTAGGTTTGTCTTTGCGCCGGTCATCACTCATGGTTTAAATCTCGTGTGTATTTAGGGGGTAACCACGATCACGATAGAAGCTGTAGCGATCCCGCCCGGTTTTCTTTATCTCAGTATCATGGTCAATGCACTCTGCAACCCGGTTGAAGCGACTGAAAAACTGTGGCACCTCTGTGGCCAGGTTTACCAGGACATCATGCTCCTCTCCAACATCGTCTTGATGTCCGATTAATACCGGATTGAGCTCAGGATCAGCTCCCTCGAATATGCTGTGGGGTATGAAGCTGTCCTGACGGAAGGTCCACAGCAGCCGGTCCAGATGCCGTGACTCGGCGTCTGAATTGGTATGCAGATAGACGCGTTTTCCCTGTTGCCATGCCTTGCCTGCCAGGCGGCAGGCCAAGGTAAAGCGGTCACCTGTAGACTGTTTGCCTAAGATATAAAAATCCACCTGAGTCATAGCTATATCATCCGTCCAGACGGCAGCGTTTTAGCAGGAGTTGGGTGAGCAGTGGTACTGGGCGCCCGGTTGCCGACTTGGTTGATCCCATATCCCAGGCACTTCCGGCGACATCCAGGTGGGCCCATTTGAAACCAGAGGTAAAGCGCGACAGGAAACAGGCGGCGGTGATGGTGCCGGCCCATCTGCCCCCGGTGTTGGCTATGTCGGCCGGTTTGCTATCAATCAGCTCCTGATAATCGTCCCACAGCGGTAATTGCCATGCCCGGTCACCGGTTTTGGTGCCTGCATCCAGGATCTCTTGTGCCAGTGCGTCATCGTTAGTCAGTAGACCGGAGGCAAATTTACCCAATGACACCACACATGCCCCGGTGAGGGTGGCAACGTCGATTACAGCGGCGGGTTTGAAGCGTTCTGCGTAGGTGAGGGCATCGCACAGTATCAGGCGTCCCTCTGCATCCGTGTTTATTATCTCAATAGTCTTGCCAGACATGCTGGTTACAATATCTCCGGGTTTGTTAGCCGCACCGTCTGGAAGATTTTCTGATGTCGGAATCAAGCCGATAAGGTTGATTGGAAGTTTAAGATCCAGACAGGCGGACATTACCCCCAGTACACTGGCGCCACCACACATGTCGTATTTCATCTCTTCCATGCCAGCGGATGGTTTGATGGAGATACCTCCGGCGTCAAAGGTGAGGCCTTTGCCAACCAGAACTACAGGCTTGGCATTTGGTTTGCCACCAGTGTATTGCATTACGATAAGCTTTGCTGGCTGTCGACTACCGCGCGATACGGAGAGCAGCGCCCCCATGCCGAGCTTTTCCATCTGCGCCTCTTCCAGTATCTCAATCTTTAGTTTCCGCGATTTGCGTTTGAGGATCTTTGCCTGATCCGCCAAGTAGGATGGGGTACATATATTTCCCGGCAGATTGCCCATGTTCTTGGTCATCAGAACCCCAGCGGCAATGGCTTTGCCATGTTCAATGCCCCGTATGGCCTTTTTCTTCTGTCTTGCATCGGCAAGCATAAGAGTGAGTTTCTTCAGATGTCGCTTGCTGTCAGCTACATCACTCTTGCACTGGTCAAAACTGTACACCGCCTCTTCGGCAGCAAGCACCGTGTCCCGAAATACCGAGTAGCTGTTGCCATCGGTCGGAGTTAGAGCGGGAAGACAGATCACGGCCTCGGTTGCACCTCCGCCCTTTAGGGTTGCTACGGCCTTGCTAACTACCTTGCGATAGCTGGCCATATTGAACTTTTTTTCTGGTCCGCAGCCTACTAGCAGTATGCGTTTACATGGTAGTTGCGGCGGGCTGTATAGCATCAGGGTCTGCTCCAGCTTGCCATCCATATCACCACTTTTCAGCAGTTGCTTTAGTTGCCCCTTGCTGGCCTTGTCGACGGCCTCCGATATTGCCGGTAATCTACGTTTCTCAAATACGCCGACTATAAGGCAGGCGGTGCGCTGGTTGGATGGAATGCCGGTTTTTGCTTCAAAATCCACAATTGCTCCCTGGTATTGTTTAGTTATCTATTCTCTATTGTGCCGTTATTGGTTAGGATACACTCTATACTTGCTAGTCTACAAAAAACAACAGTATTTGCCACTGCCTATACCGAAATAGCAGGCCAGCATCTTCAGGTCAGGAGTTATACAACCTAATGATCCACGGCTTTGTTACCGCTAATGTTAAACCAATGATTTCTATAATAGATCGATATATCCTGCGGGAAGTCCTCAAATCATTCCTGGCAATTCTCTCGGTACTGCTTCTGGTATTCATCAGCAACAGCTTTATCAAGATTCTGAAGCAGGCCGTTTCAGGCTCTATCAGCAATGATGTCCTGTTTTTTCTGGTGGGACTGAAGTCGCTCGATGTTCTGGGTACCGTTATACCACCGGCGTTCTTTTTTGCTGTGTTGTATGCGATTGGACGTATGTATCGTGATAGTGAAATGACAGCATTGGCCAGCTGCGGGTTTGGTTTCAAGCGGATACTTCGTGCAATTACCTTTGCTGCGGTGCCAGTATCTTTGCTGGTAGCTTTATTGGCCATGGCAATCATACCTTGGTCACAGACTACTTCAGAGCAAGTATACAAGCGGCAAGAGAAAGAGGCGGAGATGGGAAATGCCATCGCCGGCCGCTTTAATGAGTTTAAAAACGGTAAGGTACTGTTCTTTGCTGAGGAGATGTCTGAAGACAAGACCAAGCTAAAGAACGTATTTGTGCAGAACCGGCTGCATGGGGAATTGGGTCTGGTAACAGCAGCCTCAGGATATCAGTACATAGATGAGGAAACCGGCGACCGATTTATGGTGTTGCAGGGAGCCCACCGCTATGTAGGAGATCCTGGTCAGAATGAATACTCCGTTGGCAAGATGGAAGAGTTTGGGATGACGGTGGCAAAACCGGAGACAGAAACCCTTGTTCTGCCGAGCAGGGCGAAGAGTACATCCTTTCTTTTTAATTCAGAGGATAAGTCGGATAAATCCGAGCTGCAATATAGATTTTTGTTGCCACTGTCTGTATTTGTGTTTTCTATCGCCGGCGTAATATTAAGTAGGTCTCTGCCGCGTGAGGGTACTCAAGGACGCATAGTTCTTTCAATACTGTTTTACACCCTGTTTTTGAATCTACAGGCACTTTCTGATACCTGGATGCGGAAAGGAATTACTCCAATGTGGCTGGGTAGATGGTGGGTGGTTATAGTAGTTATGTTATTGATCTGGATGCTATACCAAGTTCGAACGCGGCAGTTTGGTCAGGTTAGAAAATGGCTGGTTCAGAAGGTTAGCCGATGAGGTTGTTACAGCGATATATTGGCAAGGCGGTGATTGTCAACATCGTCATTGCACTGGTTGTTTTGTTGGGACTGGTGTCGTTCGGCACCTTCGCGAATGAATTGGGCGATGTCGGTGAAGGAAGGTATCAGACATATGATGCGTTTATCTATGTTCTGATGATCCTGCCGCGCAGGACCTACGAAGTTTTTCCGATAGCGGTTCTGTTGGGCAGTCTGATAGGCCTGGGAAGCTTGGCCAGCAATTCGGAACTGGTAGCCATGCGTGCGGCTGGTGTATCTCTGCGGGAGATCATATTCTCCGCACTCAAGGCCGGCATCCTGATGATGTGTATCATTGTGGTGATTGGGGAATTCATAGCTCCGAATACAGAGCAATATGCCGAGACCATGCGGGCGTCCAAGCTGTCTGATCAGATCACCCTCAAATCTGAATATGGGTTTTGGGCCAGGGATAGAAACACCTTTGTAAATATCCGCAACATACTTCCAGGGGCCAGGCTCCAGGATATCTATATATATGAGTTTTCCGATGACAGGCAGCTAAAGGTGGCAAGCTATGCTGCCTTCGCCCAGTTTCGTGATGATCGCTGGTTGTTAAACAACATCAAACAGACCGAATTTACCTCGAAAGGTGTGGTTAGCAGACAGATTGAGCGTGCGGAGTGGGAGTCTATGCTGGACCCGGGTGTACTCAGCGTTGTGGTGGTCAGACCTACTATGCTGGCAGCCTGGGGGCTGTATAAGTACATTAGTTTTTTGCGTGGAAATGGTCAGACCGCCATACCTTTTGAGGTGGCGTTCTACACCAAGATAGTGTCACCTATTATGACTCTGGTGATGGTGTTCCTCGCAGTGCCTTTTGTCTTCGGCTCCCTTAGAAGCGTGGGTATAGGTCAGCGGGTGTTTGCGGGTTCAATCATCGGAACCATGTTTTTTCTTATGAGTAAGATCCTGGGACATATGGCCGTGGTATATCAACTTAATCCACTGTTTGCAGCTACATTCCCGGCGTTTGTCATGCTGGGGCTGGCCTTTTGGCTGTTCCGCAAGGTGCATTGACCCTGTTTAAATAACAAAGCGCGTTACTTTTTTTTCAGAACGACCAATCTGGTCTTTGAGATGCGGTCGTGCCAGGCAAGGCCCTCTTTGTCGACCAGCACCCATAAAAATCCCAATCCGAATACCGCCCAGGACAGTATGGCTGCCAGATAGCGCAGCAGGGCGTGTTTGAAGCTAAGTCCCCGGCCGTCACTGCGTACAACCCGCAGTCTCCAGGCGCGCATCCCCAGGGTCTGCCCGCCGCGTATCCAGAACAGGATATGGAAGCCAGCCATGACACAGAACAGGTATGCCAGATAGAACGGGTTGTGGCGTAACCTATCGTTGTTGATATTCTCCAGGCCAAATACCAGATCCAGCGGGACCACCACCAGGGCGATGGCCATCAGCACCACGGCCATAACCAGGATGCTGTCATAGCAGATCGCGGCCATACGCCGCATAAATCCCGGAGTGGCCCACTGTGCGGGAGTGTTATTGTCGCTGTTTTGCATTTGGTGCTGCGGGTTCGTAGGGGGAGCTGGGAACCAGGGCTATCTCATCCAGGTGGTCGATTCGAGTAAATGGTTCGGCAAATTGTTTGTTCACGGTCACGCGCAACAGGTCGTCTTGCAGCAGGTAGGCCTTGCTATGTAGCCTCTTTCTGAGCCAATCCAGCAGAGAACGCACATCATTCACCGTATCTGGAAGTTCCAGTTCATCAAACTCCTTTCCCATGGACTTTACCAGATAGTTGAAATACAGAAGCTTGATCTTGCGTGGGCCGCTGGTCTCGCCCGGACCAGTGCTGCGGCTTATGCCGGATTGTTCCAGTCGATCCAGATATTGCTGCCAGTTCTGTTCCCTGTTCTGCCCCAGGTCATGCAGTGTCTCCCAGGAGTAGATGCCGGAGTCATAGCCATCATCAAACACCAGTTTCACCGCATACTGCCCCTGTGGTTCTATCTGTTCTATATTCACTTCCTCCTTGCCGGTAACCGGAATATCCGCGTGACGCACCTCGGTGGCCGGGGAGAAGACCCGCAGGTATTCACAGGGCAGGTCGTACACATTGCCATCAGAAAATTCCACCACCAGCAGCCGGGACTTCCGATGCAGGTTAATGGCCTTGGGGGTTGGTATCGTGGTGTCTTTAGACATTGGGTATCTCGGTATCGGGTTTGGGAGCAGGATAGTTACATAGCATCACCATAGGTTCAAGTCGGCAGGCTGGAGATATTGATAGACCTAACCCACTACGCCCAAGGTCCTTTTTCTGAATGCGACCCCGCAATCAGAAGCGATCCGTTCACAGGCTGCAATATTTACCCCTTCAAGGCCGTCAATCGCGCTGGCGTTTACCTGCTCGATGTATTGCGGTGCCAGCCGCAGGAACTCCAGCATCGCCTGATAAGATCCGCTCATGGCGGGGAGGCAGTGACGGTTATAGACCTCTTCGTTTTGTGCGTTCAACGAGATGGAGAGGGAGTCTACATATTTGCCAAGCTCCGGCAGCACATTGCGTTTATGTACCAGATTGGCCAGGCCGTCGGTGTTGATGCGTACCCTGCCGCCATTTTCCTTGATGTATTTGGCCACCTCCAGCAGAACCTCAAGGCGCAGGGTTGGCTCCCCATAGCCGCAGAACACGAACTCTGAATAGGCGGAGATATCATCGATGGATGCTATTACTTCCGCGGCTGTGGGGCGGTGATCCAGGCTGAGGTCATATTCATGCAGGTCCATGCTGCCATTATTCTTGGGGCAGAACGAGCAGCCCAGAGTGCAGCGGTCGGTAATGTTGAGGTATAACCGCTCTTCTATTTGATAACTTATCTGATTCACTATCTACTCTTCTCCAAGTCTAAACTTAGATCTGCGCATATCTGTTTAAACTCGGTATAACTCTCTGTGTTCATGGCATCTCTTCCGTCAGCATAGACAAACCCGACTGGCTGGTTGCTAACGAATATCGACATACAGAAGAACCCACGTTTATCTATAGACTCACCCACCTCATTCGGGATCATGGGCAGGAACTTTTCCTGGTTGTCCGGCTTGAGCCAAAACCCCTGCTGCTTCGACAGCAACATGGAGAATAGGTTGATCTGTTCCAGATTCACCGCGAATCTGTACAGGCCAGAATTGGCTGCCACCCCCATTAGATAGCCCACCCCGGCCCGCTTTTTGTCTTGGCTCAACATGGCAAATACGACTTGCTGTAGACCCAGGCCATTCCGCATGGCTCGCATGTTATCCTGCAGGGATTTGAGCCACTCATGGGGTGGTGCAATCCGTTCTGTCGCAATGACATTTTCTTTTGCCCTTGCTGCCGGTTTGGTTTGAACAGTTGCTGGATTGACGCTTGGCTGCATCTTTGGTTTGGCAGCGGGCCTCTCTGCAACTGGCGGTTTCTCGCGTGGTACGACAAGCTTCCTCTTTGGTGCTTCCATCGGATGTTCTTTCAGGAATTCTTTTAGCGATTCCCGTTGAGTTTCTCGTGGTGCCTTAATCCCTTCCTGGTTGCGGGTATCGGTGTAGTGCTGTTTCAGCAGTTCCTTGCCGTATTCTGCCAAGGATCTCTCTTTGAATTTCTCCTGCAGTTGTTTTTGTTTTTCCTCAACCAGCAGTCTATTCACTACCGGTGGCTGCTGCAGCATGGAATGTGCCGTAACCGGAAGATGCAGCCCCCGTAGTTTCCTGCCGGCAATGGCCGCCATAGAGTGGATGTAGGCTGCAGTACGTTGGTTGGAGTGGTGCTGATACTCGGCTAGAAACTCGGTGATATCGTAGACTTCATTGGAATACCATCCTGCGGCGGATGCGCGTGCCAGGGTACTGGCGATAACTACAGCCATAGATCGTTCTCGATCAAACCAGGTGTGGTCCATGGTCTCGGTAATAAGTGGGGATAGATTCCATTTATTGATCAGCTTTGCACTCAACTGTTCCAGGGTAAAACCAAGAACCGAGCTGGATGCCGACCCGTAGTCTGCTCCCTTTCCTACCAGGGTGTGAATCATCTGCATTGGCTTGCTGGCATAGGTCCACAGTGCCATCTCGGCGCAGTTATGCAGCAGGGCGGCATGCCCCATCTCATCCGGGTTATTGTCTCCGCGCTGCTCACCTATATCCTTGGCATAGATAGCTGCGTGAGCGGCATGCGCATAACATTGATATATACCTATCTCGGCCGCTTCCGGCAGATCCTTATCCAGGGTGGGCAGGTGTTTCAACGCAATCTTCACCGGCAGGGGGCCGAGCAGAGATATAGCATGGGCAACGTTGCTGGCAGGTGCGTGTTTGCCAGCGGGAGACATCCCAAAGTTACGATATATATCCAGGGTGAAGCCCGGGTCCAGTCCGATGACCGCTTGGAAGTCGAGGTTGCTGGTGTTAGGGTCTTCCAGCAGTTGCCTGACGCGATGAATGGTAACGGCCAGTGCCGGGAGGGGGCGTTTGGCTAGGTTAGAGGCCCATTTATCAAGCGAGATCGTCATGTTTACGGTTATGTCTGTTTAATGCAATTCCAGATCTAAATGAAAACACAACGGAACAAGGATGAAAACCACTGCTCGGTCCCAGATGGTACTAGGGAACTGGTGCTGCTGGTGCACGGAATCTGGATGACTGGTCTGGAGATGGGGCCGTTGGCCTGGAGATTAAGGCAAAATGGCTTTGCCACCAGGCGTTTTTCCTACCCATCACTCAGATCTACTCCCGCTGAAAACGCCGATCGTCTGTACCGGTTTCTGCTGGAGCAGCGGGCTGAAACCATTCATCTGGTGGCCCATAGCCTGGGTGGGATTGTGTTGATGCATCTATTCGATAGACATGCCGGTCTGCCGCCGGGACGCCTGGTTATCATGGGGTCTCCGGTGCAGGGGAGTGGGGTGGCACGACGGCTGGATAGCAACCTTCTGACATCTGTGCTGCTGGGCAACAGCAAGGATCGGGGTCTGCTTGGGGATGTGCCTGACTGGAGCGGGGAGCGCGACCTGGGGGTGATAGCAGGCACGAATGGATTCGGCGTCGGGACCCTGCTTGGTGGCCTCGCTGAGCCGAGCGACGGCACCGTAGCCACTGCGGAAACCGAGGTCGCCGGTGCGGTAGATTATTGTTCGATCCCAGTCGGCCATATGGGTATGGTCGTCTCATCGCCTGTGGCCACTGAGGTGGCTACATTTCTGCAAACCGGCCGATTTTCAGGAAGGCATAGCGTTTCTGGAATAAAAAAACAGGCCAAAGATATGTCCTGACATCCCTCTGGAATGTTAGACTTTACCGCTAAATCTTTAAGTAACAGAGGGTGTTTCATGGCTGGACATAGTAAGTGGGCCAATATCAAACATAAAAAGGCGGCGGTCGACAAAAAGCGCGGCAAGATCTGGACCAAGCTGCTGCGGGAAGTGACGGTGGCGGCAAAAGAGGGTGGCGGAGATATAGATGCCAATCCCAGATTACGCCTGTCGGTAGATAAGGCCAATGGGGCCAATGTACCGAAAGACACCATCGAACGCGCCATCAAGCGCGGTGCCGGAGCCGGTGAGGGTGAGGATTATGAAGATATCCGCTACGAGGGCTATGGTCCGGGTGGAACCGCTGTAATCGTCGATTGCATGACCGACAACCGCAACCGCACCGCATCCGAGGTGCGCCACGCCTTCACCAAGCACGGGGGTAATCTGGGGACGGACGGGTCGGTAGCCTATATGTTCCAGAAGCAGGGAATCATCAGCTTTGCGCCGGGCGCGGATGAAGATGCCATCATGGAAGCAGCCCTGGAGGCCGGTGCTGAGGATGTGGTGAGCAACGATGACAAGTCTATTGATGTAATCACCACACCGGAAGGCTTTACCGCGGTGCGGGACGTCATCGTAGCCTCCGGCCACGAACCGGATAATGCCGAAGTGACCTTCAACGCATCCACCAGCGCCGAGTTGGATCAGGAGACGGCGGAGAAGTTGCTGCGGATGGTGGATACCCTGGAAGACCTGGATGACGTGCAAGAGGTCTATTCCAATGCCGACATCTCAGATGAGATTATGGAATTTCTGGGTTAGGTCACTGCCGGATCTCAGGGGATATAAATAGACATGCGCCGCATTCTCGGTATAGATCCAGGTTCACGCATAACTGGTTATGGTGTAATCGATAGTGACGGCAGGAAAAGCGTACATGTCGCCAGTGGTTGTATCAAACTTGGTTCGGGCGGATTACCCGAGCGTCTGGGTGAGATCTACCGGGCGCTGACCCAGGTGATTCTGGACTATGGCCCCAGCGAGATGGCGGTAGAAGAGGTATTTGTTTCCAAGAACCCATCCTCTGCCCTGAAACTGGGCCATGCCAGAGGTGCTGCGGTCTGCGCCGGGGTCATGGCGGGTCTGGAGATTGCGGAATATACCCCGCGTCGGATCAAGCAGGCAGTGGTAGGGACCGGGGCGGCAGATAAAGAACAGGTGCAACACATGATCAAATTGATTCTACAGTTGCAACAAAAACTCAACCCGGATCAGGCCGACGCCCTGGCGGTGGCGATCACCCATGCCCACTCCAACAGCACCCTGCTCAACCTCAAGGCGGGTGGCGGTCGATGATCGGACGGCTGCGCGGCGAGCTGGTTTCTAAGGATCCACCCTTGCTGCTGCTGGAGGTAAATGGTGTGGGTTATGATGTTGAGTCACCCATGTCCACCTTCTACAACCTTCCGGCCATAGGCAAGCAGGTGGTGCTGTTTACCCATCTGGCGATCCGTGACGATGCCCATGTGCTGTATGGGTTTGCCAGTGAGTCTGAACGTTCCCTGTTTCGTGCCCTGCTCAAGGTGAGTGGCGTCGGGGCCAAGATGGCCCTGGTCATCCTCTCTGGAATGAGTGCCGATGAGTTTGCTGTCTGCATCCAGGCGGGAGATACCGCGTCTCTGGTGCGCCTGCCGGGGATCGGCAAAAAGAGTGCGGAACGCCTCATTGTGGAGATGCGGGATCGCCTGGATAAGCTGAATCTGGCCCAGGGCGTAGTTACGTCTGAGGGTGGATCCCCAACCTCAGAGCGGACCCCGGTGTCGGATGCGGTAGGGGCGCTGATCGCCCTGGGTTACAAAGCCAATGACGCCAGTCGTATGGTACGGGCGCAGGAGTGCGAAGGCCTCTCCAGTGAACAGATCATCCGCGCCGCGCTCAAGGCCTCAGTAACCCCTTAACCATGGTGAGATACAGATAATCAGCTATGTCAGGACATGATCCCATAATAACGCCAGAGGCCGCCTCCGATGAGACTGCTGTAGATCGGGCCATCCGCCCCAGGAGTCTACAGGATTATGTCGGACAGCCCACGGTCAAGGATCAGATGGAGATCTTCATCCAGGCCGCTCGGAACAGGGAAGAGGCGCTGGATCATGTGCTGATCTTCGGGCCGCCGGGCCTGGGTAAGACCACTCTGGCCCACATCATCGCCAATGAGATGGGGGTGGGGCTGCGGCAGACCTCCGGGCCGGTGCTGGAAAAACCCGGCGATCTCGCAGCGCTGCTTACCAATCTTGAACCCCATGATGTGCTGTTTGTGGACGAGATCCACCGCCTGTCTGCGGTGGTCGAAGAGGTGCTATATCCGGCCCTGGAGGATTTTCAACTGGACATCATGATCGGCGAGGGACCGGCCGCCCGCTCGATAAAACTGGATCTGCCGCCCTTTACCCTGGTTGGAGCCACCACCAGGGCCGGGCTTCTCACCTCCCCCCTGCGTGATCGTTTCGGCATAGTGCAGCGGCTGGAGTTTTACTCGGCCGATGACCTTACCCATATTGTCAAACGCTCATCCGGGATCATGAATATTGGCATCGATGCCAGCGGGGCCTCGGAGATTGCACGGCGTTCCCGGGGTACACCGCGCATCGCCAACCGCTTGCTGCGCCGGGTGCGGGACTATGCCCAGGTAAAGGCGGATGGATACATCACCAGAGAGGTGGCTGATCTCGCTCTGGGTATGCTCAAGGTGGACAATAACGGCTTCGATAGCATGGACCGGAGGCTGCTCTCCGCCGTGATCCAGAAATTTGATGGTGGTCCGGTAGGGGTGGATAGTCTGGCGGCGGCCATCGGTGAAGAGCGAGGCACCATCGAAGATGTGCTGGAGCCATATCTGATTCAACAGGGCTTTTTGATGCGCACACCCAGGGGCAGGGTGGCGACCAGGTCTGCATATCAACATTTCGGCCTTACTCCCCGGTTAGAAGAGGGGAAAAACTCATCTGCTACTTCCGATATGTTTTCGGATGAGTAGTGTCTGCTCTCCACCGCCGAAAGATTATTATCAGAAAATTTGTCTTGTTAAGTGATATCTCTGCCGGGTAATGGATTAATTACCCCCGGTTTATTGAAAATGATGCCCAATCATGGGGGAATACCTTTGTAGGATGGGCGAAATTATTAGACAATACGCGGTTATAAAATCAAAGCGCGCTGGAAGAATAAAGTGGAAAAAGGAACTAACCCCAAATCTATTTCTGTAGCGTTTAATTGAGTGGAAACCGTGCTTGTGATCACTGTTCCATGATGAAAAAAACTATTAAATACACTTGATTGAAAAAATGACATCTGCTGCGGAATTTATCTGGCCTATCAGGGTCTACTACGAGGATACGGATTCGGGTGGTGTGGTGTACTACGCCAACTACCTGAAATTCATGGAAAGAGCCAGAACAGAATGGCTGCGAAGCCTGGGGTTTGAACAAGATCAACTGGCAGAGCAAAACGGCATCGTCTTCGCCGTACGTAAAGTGGAGATGGATTTTATATCGCCTGCCAGATTCAATGATGCGCTGGAAGTGAAGGTGGGGATAGTTGAACGCAAGAGAGCAAGCATGACATTCCGGCAGGAAATAACAAATACAAGCAGCGGTCGAATCCTGTGCAGCGGCAAGGTGCAAGTAGCAAGTGTCGACGCAGCTACATTTCGTCCCCGCCCCATACCTGAACCGGTTCTGAAGGAGCTGCCAGATGTCCAATGATCTATCGTTTTTTTATCTGGTACTAAATGCCAGCCCCCTGGTGCAGCTGGTTATGGCCGCTCTGATGCTGGCCTCGGTCATATCCTGGACTATGATCTTTGACCGCTCCAGAGTGCTGAAAAAGGCACGTAAAGACGCGGACGCATTTGAGAAACGCTTCTGGTCGGGCGGAGATATGGGGGAACTCTACAACCAGGTTGGAGGGAACACTTCATCCTCGGGTATGGCAACCATCTTCTATGCCGGTTTTCAGGAATTCACCCGTCTACGCAAACACGCAGATATCGAACCTATGGCAGTAGTGGAAGGCGCAAGGCGTACCATGCATGTGGCCATGAGCCGGGAGATGGACCGACTGGATACCAATCTCACCTTTCTGGCAACGGTGGGATCTACCAGCCCCTATGTGGGGCTGTTTGGTACAGTGTGGGGCATAATGAACTCATTTCACGCCCTGGGAAATGTAAAGCAGGCGACCCTGTCACTGGTGGCGCCGGGTATTGCCGAGGCCTTGATTGCAACGGCCATGGGGTTGTTCGCCGCTATACCGGCGGTGGTTGCATACAACCGATACTCAAATGATGTGGAGCGGTTGAATAGCCGCTATGAGGACTTTCTGGACGAATTCACCACCATCCTCCAGCGGCAGGCTCATGTTTAAGAAGGGATCAGGGCCAAGGGCCAGGGTACCAGGAAACCCCGAGCGGATAGCCCCTTGGCCCTTGGCCCTTGGCCCTGATACCTGGCCTCCGCAGGAGGCCCGATGAGTCGTCAGAAAAACAGCCGTCGCCCCATGGCGGAGATCAACGTAGTGCCCTACATCGATGTGATGCTGGTGCTGCTGGTGATATTTATGATCACCGCCCCGCTTCTGACTCAGGGGGTTAAGGTGGATCTGCCACAAGCGGATTCCGAACCGCTGCCGCCGGAAGCAGATGACCCGGTGGTGATATCGGTAAACGCCAAGGGTGAGTTTTTTATCGATATTGGCGAGGGCAAGAATGAGCCGGTGGAGCCCGAGGTGTTGATGATCAGGGTTGCAGCCGTGTTGAAGTACCGGCCCAAGACACCAATCATGGTGCGGGGAGACCGCAACGTGGATTATGGGCATGTAGTACAGGCAATGGTGATGATCCAGCAGGCGGGAGCGCCGAATGTGGGTTTGATAACGGAAACGCCGGAGAATTAGATGTTCGCGATTCTTAAGCGCAATCCGCTGGCTGCGGCCATAGCTATAGTCATGCACCTGGGCATTATCCTGTTGATGGTCTTTGGGTTAGACTGGCTGGAAAAGCCGCAACCACCGAAGCTAAAAGTCGATGTAGTGCAGGCCAGGGTAGTGGATGCGGCCAAGGTAGATGCCGAGGTTAAACGGCTGAAGCAGGCGGAGAAGGATAAGAAGACAAAAGCGGATGCAGCCAAACGCAAGGAGCAAAAGCGGCTGGATGACTTGCGAAAGAAAAGAAGGTTGGAAGAGAAACGCATTGCCGACCTAAAGAAGAAACGCAAGAAACAGGAGGCGGCGCAGACCAAACGCAAGGCGGCAGAAAAGAAGCGCATCGCAGAAGAGAAAAAGCGCAAGGCGCAACAGGAAAAGAAGCATAAAGAGGCCGCAAAGGAGAAGAAACGCAAGGCGGCAGAGGCGAAAAAACGTAAAGAGGATGAGGTAAAGAAGCGCAAACTTGCAGAGCAACGCAAGGCCGAGGCCCAAATGCGGGCAGACATGGAGGCGGAGCGGGATGCCACCGAGTTTGAACGTTACCAGGTATTGATCCAGCAGGCGGTAACTGCCAGTTGGTTAAGACCGATCGGAGTTGGCGATGGACTGAAATGTACCTTGAGGATACGCATGGCCGCCGGTGGTAACGTCATTGCCGCAGAGGTTATTCAGGGCAGTGGCAGTGGCGCGTTTGATCGTTCTGCCCGGGCCGCGGTATTAAAGGCAGACCCGCTTCCCGCTCCAACCGGCAGGTTGTTTGAGAGATTTCGGGATATAAATTTTGAATTTGCACCAAGTGGGGGTAACTGAGATTACTATGAGAAAGATCCTTCTATCTATCCTATTTTGCTTGATCTCCTCTCAGGTGATCGCCGCCCCCTTGACCATTCGGATCACCGAAGGTGCGCAAGGGGCTCTGCCCATTGCTGTAGTACCTTTTGCCTGGCAGGGGCCGGGCCGGGGTCCAAGCCAGGATATATCCGAGATCATTCGGGCCGATTTGGCGCGTAGTGGCCGGTTCAAGCCGATGCCGGTAGCTGACATGCTGGCCAAACCCAAGGATGGAAAGGAGGTGTCATTCAAGGACTGGAAGGTTCTCAGGATGGAAAACCTGGTGGTTGGGCAGGTGCAATCTGTCGGTGCGGGTAAATATCAGGTCAGGTTTCAGCTGTTTGATGTATTCAAACAGGAGCAGTTGGCCGGATACAATGTACCAACCAACGAGAGTGATCTACGGGCCACGGCTCACCACATAGCTGATATCATTTACGAGAAGATTACCGGCAAGAGAGGGGCGTTTGCTACCAAGGTGGCCTATGTTACCTCTGTCAACAAAGGCGGCGGCAAGGAGAAGGTGGTGTTGCAGGTTGCCGATGCTGACGGGTATAACCCCCAAACCATCGTAACCTCCGGTGAACCTCTTATGTCTCCGTCCTGGTCTCCGGATGGACGTAAGTTGGCCTACGTCTCATTTGAGGGGAGAAAGGCTTCCATCTATGTGCAGGGTGTTTACACTGGCAAACGCCGGAAAGTGGCGTCATACAAGGGTATTAATGGTGCTCCGTCTTGGTCCCCGGATGGAAAAAGACTGGCAATGACTCTGTCCAAGGATGGTAACCCGGATATCTATGTGATGGACTTGCAGAAGCGTTCTCTGCTCAGGCTTACCAAACACTATGGTATTGATACTGAGCCTGCCTGGTCTCCGGACGGCAAGCATATCGTGTTCACCTCAGCCCGTGGGGGGCAGCCCCAAATCTATCGAGTCCCTTCATTTGGGGGCAATATAAAGCGTGTAACCTACAAGGGCACATACAACGTTCGTGCTACCTATGCGCCGGATGGCAACTCCCTGGCGATGGTTAACAGGAAGGGTGGAGCGTTTCGAATTGCTGTATTGGATCTAAAAACCAATGCAATGCGGATTGTTAGTGAAGGACGGTTGGATGAATCTCCTAGCTTCGCTCCTAACGGTAGCATGATAATATATGCCACCAAGGTAAGAGGAGCGGGGGAGTTGGCTGCTGTTTCTGTGGATGGAAGTATAAAGCAAAGACTGGCCCTGCAGGCTGGAGATGTACGCGAACCTGCATGGTCTCCGTTTAGTCGATCAAAGAGGAATTAACAGAAATGAAATTGAAAATGGTAATACTAATGCCGGTGCTGGCTACACTATTAACCCTGGCTGGTTGCTCAAGTATCACTGGTGACAAGGGTGATGACGGTGCGCCTGTTGCCGAAGCTTCTGGTGCCACTGAAGGTGGAGCCTGGGCCGGTAGCCCCCTGGATGATCCAAACAGTCTGCTCTCCACCAAGGTTATCTATTTTGCCTATGACCTAAGTGAGGTTGCGGCTGATTATCAGGATGTTGTAGTTGCCCATGGCAGTTATCTGGCATCCAATTCTGAGGCCAAGGTAACCGTGGAAGGCCACGCTGATGAACGTGGCTCAAGAGAGTACAACATTGCTCTAGGTGAGCACCGTGCAATTGCAGTCAAGCGACTGCTGATGGCCCAGGGCGCCTCCGAGAGACAGATTACAACCATAAGCTATGGTGAAGAACGTCCTGCGGACATCGCTTCCAATGAGGCTTCATGGTCCGGTAATCGTCGGGTAGAATTGGTCTATTAAGCTGAGAGGTAGATTGGGTATGAAGTTCATAATTGGAGTGTTGACCCTGCTTTTAGCATCACCCGTGCTTGCGCTGGATCTGTTTTCTAAAGAAAGTGCAAGTAGGGCATCCTCCAATGACACGTCGCTGGAACAGCGGGTGCAACTGCTTGAACGCCGCATCAATACACTCTCAAATATTGTGTTGCGTCTGGATAGTCTGCAACAGGAGATGCAGCAGCTCAGGGGTGATGTAGAGATGCAGAATCATGCAATGGAAAGCATGAGAAAGCGCCAAAGCGATCTTTATACGGATATGGATCAGAGGCTCTCAAGGCTTGCGGGCGGGGTTCCGGCAGGGCAGCCAGCGCAAGCCACTGGTGGCGCGGTGTCACCTGGGGGAGCAACGGCAACAGGTGCTATGCGACCGCAGGCGGTTCCTTCCTCAGGTGCGCCTAGCTGGCAATCAAGCCCGATAAACGCCGGATCTGCTAGGGCTGCAGTGAATTCTGATCAGGCGAGACCTTCCAGTGCTCAGGCCCGGTATCAGGATCGGTCCAGGACGGGGGGAAGATCCCTGCCGCCAGTGGTAAGTTCCACTGCACCGACCGGGGTTGCCCCAGGCCAACTGAACACCACTACGGTGGCATCTGTCTCTACGCAGCCCAAGCCGTCACCGGCGCCGCAGTACGAGGAGTCACAGGGAGAGAAGTCCAGCTATCAAGACGCGTTTAACCTGCTTATGGATCGTAAGTATGCTAAGGCGCAGAAGTCATTTCAGGCCTTCCTGAAGGCCTATCCAAACAGTAGATTGGCGGACAATGCCCAGTATTGGTTGGCGGAGGCCAACTATGTAACCAGAAACTTTGATGTGGCTCTGGCTGAGTTCACCAAGGTTGTGCAGGTCTTTCCTAACAGTCCCAAGATCTCAGACGCTATATTGAAGATCGGCTATATCCAGTATGAGAAGAAGCAGTGGGGTGGCGCACGCGAAACCCTGAGTAATCTGGCCAACCGTTTCCCCAATACTACTGCCAGTCAGTTGGCAAAGAAGCGCCTGGATAAGATGCAGGGTGAAGGTCACTAGGCAAGGTTCGTTGCAGAGTTGTGGTTATAGAGGGGCATCTTAATGCCCCTCTTTTGTTTTTGGGCAATGCTGAATGGTATAAGCTCTGGTTGAAAAACTGTATTGGTAAAATCACCCATGTCGACATTGCAGATAAGTGAGATCTTCTACTCTCTTCAAGGTGAGTCTAATACCGTTGGCATGCCCACTGTATTTGTTCGCCTGACCGGCTGTCCACTGCGTTGTGGTTACTGTGACACCGAGTACGCCTTTACTGGCGGAGAGCAGCTGACCCTGGCTGAAATAATCGAACAGGTTGCCGCCCACGGCTGTAATCAAGTGACCGTGACCGGAGGTGAGCCCCTGGCCCAGAAAGGGTGTCTGGAGCTTCTCATCAGGCTGTGTGATGCTGGATATCAGGTATCGCTGGAGACCAGTGGTGCACTGGATATCTCTGAAGTTGACCCCAGGGTAGTGAAGGTGGTGGATATCAAGACGCCGGGGTCCGGGGAGGCAGAGAAGAATCTGCTGTTAAATATCCAGTTTCTTTCCCACAGCGACCAGATAAAATTTGTGATCTGTGACCAGGCAGATTACATCTGGGCAAAACGCTTACTGGGGCAAGAGCTACTGGCAGACAAGGCAGAGGTTATTCTGCTTCCGGCCTATGGTCAGCAGGATGCGGTAGAGTTGGCAGAGTGGATATTGCGGGATCGATTGCCGGTGCGCTTTCAGATGCAGTTGCACAAGCAGCTTTGGGGCGATACCAAAGGTAAATGACAAGGTGACAGGTAGAAGATGAAAAGAGCGGTAGTGCTGGTTTCCGGCGGCCTGGATTCGGCCACAACCCTCGCTATGGCGAAGGAGCAAGGCTTCGAATGCTACGCCCTAAGCATGGAATATGGGCAACGTCATGCGGTTGAGTTGGAAGCCGCTGGCCGTGTTGCTGAATCTATTGGGGTTGTTGAACACCGCACCATCCCAATCGCCTTGGATGCGTTTGGTGGGTCGGCCCTGACCGACATGACTATCGATGTACCAGAGGAGGAGGGCTCCGGAATCCCGGTCACCTATGTTCCGGCGCGCAATACCATATTCCTCTCCCTGGCCCTGGGTTGGGCCGAGGTGCTTGGGGTGCAGGATATCTTTATTGGAGTAAATGCGGTGGACTACTCAGGCTATCCAGATTGTCGCCCCGAGTTCCTGCATGCCTTTGAGCAGATGGCCAATCTGGCCACCAAGGCAGGGGTTGAGGGTGATGGATTTAGCATTCACGCCCCGCTGGTGAATCTGACCAAGGCGGAGATCATCCGGGAGGGGATACGTCTTGGGGTGGACTATGGGGCTACCGTCTCCTGCTATCAGGCGGACAGCTCCGGTATGGCCTGCGGAGTGTGTGATTCCTGTCGTCTACGTACGCAGGGCTTTCGAGATGCAGGTGTTCCTGATCCAACTCGATACAGACTCAAATAATCATTTAAGATTCTTATTCCCCATCCGTTATTTTATCTGATTGATTTCAGGCATAAAAAACAGGTTCGGCTCACATAGATTTCATTGGCTGGTTGAATCACTGCTTTCTGAGTTACCATAATTCAGGTAACGACAATATAAAAAATTTCGGAGGCGGAGATGGAGTTGGAGATTACCACACAGGTAGTATTGATTGGCGCTGTCCTGGGTTTGATTCTGGGCGCGGTAGCTAATGGCACAAATTTCTGCACCATGGGTGCGGTGTCGGATTGGGTCAACATGGGCGATATGCGTCGACTTAGATCCTGGTTTCTCGCCATAGCCGTAGCGATCATTGGCGTTGTCTGGTTTGAGTCCGGTTCACTAATCGATATGACCGGATCACGAGTGCCGTACCGCAGTAGCACCTTCTTTTGGCCCAGATACATCCTGGGTGGACTCATGTTCGGTGTCGGCATGACCCTGGCGTCTGGCTGCGCCAATAAAAATCTAGTGCGTATCGGTGGGGGCAACCTGAAATCCATCATCGTCGCAATAATTGTGGCAATGGCCGCGTATGCTATGACCCGTACAGATTTTTACGGTCTGGTGTTTCACAGCTGGATGGCCCCGATAAGCCCGGATCTGGCGACGTTGGATATTGCAGATCAAAGTTTGGGAACTGTTCTGGGTAGCATAGCTGGGCTGGAAAACCCGGCCAGCCTTAACCTGTATCTGGGGATGGTTCTGGCTCTGGGACTATTGCTGGTCATATTTAAATCAAAGGACTTTAGGACAAGCAGTGAATCGGTCATTGCGGGGGCAAGCATCGGTATACTGACCATGATTGGCTGGTATGTGACCGCTGGAAGCATGGGGCAGGAGTGGGTTGAGGTTACGGAGTTCATGGAGATACCACCTCCAGGAGTTGGTCCCCAGTCATTCACCTTTGTGAACCCGATGGGCGAGACCCTGGTATTTCTCAAAGGTGGAGGTGACATCAACCTGCTCACTTTTGGAATGGCAACCATGTTTGGAGTGATAATCGGTTCCTTCCTATACGCCATCATCAGTCGCAGTTTCAGGATCGAGTGGTTTGCCAATATCAGAGATGTGGTAAACCACATGATCGGTGCAGTCCTGATGGGTATTGGCGGGGTACTGGCTTTGGGCTGTACTCTGGGGCAGGGCGTGACCGGTGTTTCAACCCTGGCGCTAGGCTCTTTTCTCGCCCTTGGAAGCATAATTCTGGGTAGCGCACTGACTATGAAGGTGCAGTATTACAAGCTGGTATATGAAGCTGAGGCCAGCTTTGGCAAGGCCCTGGTGACCGGTTTGGTGGACTTGCGGTTGCTACCCCAGAGAATGAGGAAACTCGAAGCTATATGATACAGCTTTGACAGCGGCTAACCGTCCGGTATAATCACGCGCTTCAAACTATCGGGTCGTTAGCTCAGCCGGTAGAGCAGTGGATTTTTAATCCATTGGTCGCAGGTTCGACTCCTGCACGACCCACCATATAAATCAAGGGGTTAGC
>SWBY01010131.1_pt1 | contig 42976 bp, 45 predicted proteins | sample 4693071 | NCBI WGS metagenome assembly SWBY01 (sample SAMN10267273, study PRJNA491770) | bioreactor metagenome | isolation source: DHS bioreactor inoculated with marine methane seep sediment | place: Japan: Omine Ridge, Nankai Trough | collected 2006-05-06 | reverse complement strand
GGGGGGGGTAGTCAACTCACTCCATTAATGAGCAATGCTCACATTTTCCTGAATTGACTCCGATCCCTCCGGTATTGTCAGTTATTTCGTCTTTTTTATGATTATTTCAATCTGCGTTTTTAGGGTTGGCAGCCGCCGTTCGATAACTTCCCAGATTTTTTCTAAATCGAGCCCCAGATAATCATGGACCAGAATGTTTCGAAAACCGGCTATTCCTCTCCACTCAACATCAGGATGTTCTGATTTAATCTTTTCTGATATCCGCTGCGTGGTTTCAGCCATAACCTGGAGATTACGGACAACAGCATCCTGAATCATGGATGATTCCATGAAACGAGCATCATCCATTTCTGTGTAATCCTCGATTTTTTTGATACATTCAAGAATGTATTCTAAATAGAGGCGTTCGTCCTTCATAAAGGGACCGCCTCCTTTAGTACTTTTTCGCGGATTCGTGGATTAAGCGCATCTTTAGTGACCATATCTATCTTGCGGTGCAGCAAATCCTGTAGGTCCATCAGACAAGCACCTAGGTCAAATAGGTCATACCCTTCCTCAAGATCAACAAGCAAATCAACATCACTTGATAGTGTAGCGCTGCCATTTGCCATGGATCCAAATACCCTGACATTGTGAATGCCATGTTTACGAGCGAGATGCAGAATATTTGTTCGGTTATCAGTAATCGCAGAATCTAGCATTTTTATTAGTCCAGGGTAGGATCGAGTCAAGTCTTACTATTTACCTCACCTTTGTCGGAGTTGCCCCTATTGAGATTAGACCACAGCTAATCCTTCATCCCTAAATGGTTGTGACCTTACCACATCTTTTACCTGCGGTGTTCCCGGTTTGCGGCCTGTTCGCATCCCGGTTGGGTTTTGTTGCACTTATATGATTCATCTGTACCATATTGGCGCCATTGGTTCGGATGGGGTCATTGCTTGGGACGCTGTGCTTATACAGGCCTATGTCAGGATTCCATCCTTTGGTCCGTAAACGGTGCATCTGCCATACATGGATGTACAAATGCCGCGAGCGCATGGATGCGCAAGAGCGGCCATGCACAACTTCTCCGGCCTGCGCCGGGATGACGGGAGGAGTGTGACATATTGTCTGGAATGCAGTGTGTACCCAGATCTTCTGCTGTGGCTTGTGACATCTGGTTGGTTGCCAATTCCTTCGTGGCGAGACGCCACTCCCACCATAGTTTCTGGCACCTGTATTGTCTGGAATGCTGTTTTTGTCCCGGTCTACGGATAATGCTGCGGCGGCATCTTGTATGGCCTGGTCTATGTTGTGTTGGTAGCCGGTTTCGAAGTTATCCAGGCCGACTACCTTTTGGTTCAGTATCAGGAGGTTTTCCAGCAGGTTCGAGCCAATGAAACCTGCAACACCGGTGACAAGTCAGGTGTATTGGTTTGATTTCAGGTGTTCTTGTAGTTCTTGGTATTTTGTCATCACAATCTTCCGTCTGCTTCGTTAGCGGGTAACGCCGCAAATGTAAGGCTATATTCATCTCTAAATGGTAGCGACCTTATCACATCTTTCACCTGCTGTGCTCCCAGCTTGTGGTCTGTTCACTTTCCGGGATGCTGGCTACCCATTTTGGTACCCACTGGTGCCCCTTGTTAGAGCCTGCCCAGCCAGTATTGTGGACGTCGCCGATTGTGAGCAACCGCCAACACTTGAACATCATCTAAAGATTCTCGAAACAATATTGTGAATGGGAACTTCTTCATTCGTATACGCCTTACATCAGGCTGCATTTCAATAGGATATCTGTGTGGTGCGTTACAGATAGTACCAATGATTCCTTCAAACTCTTCCAGATAGGAAGCACCAAGCCCTGGCCCTTTAGATTCAAAATATGCAACTGACTCAAGATGTTCGGCCTCTGCAGCAGGATGAAAATAGTAGTTCATCTAAGCAAAGCCTGAGCCTTTTTTCTGACCTCTTCTGCCGGGATCGGTTGCACAGTACCTTCATCTAGCTCTTTTGCCCGGCAACGTGCTTCAATCAACCAATCTTGTTCGATTTCTTCTTTAGTTGGCACATCAAGACTCAGGAGAAGTTTTTGTGCTAATTCTGCTCTTTCTTCCTCGGATAGATGAAGAGCCTCATCTTCGATTTGCTTCAGGTTCATATCTTTCTCCCATGTAAGTTTACTATTGATTGAAGGTCCTTTATAGCTTCCGGTGACCATTTTACTGTGTAGTCCACTTACCGAATTTCCTTTCTACATCTTCCTGGCTCATTGTTCCCTCTGTGCCAGCCCGATCAATACCTCTCTGAATCTTTTCAACTACATATAGGTGATATTGAACATCTTCGAGTGTGCATTCATCTGGTAGTTTATCAAGAAGTGATTTCACCTCATCTTTTGCTGTATTCATATTCACCTCGTGAATTCTCTATTTCTAGCCTTTATCAGGATTAGATTACAACACGTACTATATTCCATTTTAGAGCAATCTGCTTTTACGCTTTCAAGCTATGAACATACCAATCCATAGCCTCTTCTAAACCTTCACCAATCTGATGACTTGGTTCATACCCCAGCAACTCTATTGCCTTGGTAATATCAGCCAGGGAATGGCGGACATCTCCAGCGCGAAAGTCTCTGTAGGTGGGAGTCTTTTTCGTTAAACCATCTACCTTCTGGACTAATAGGTCTTCAATCATCTTATAGAGCTGGTTCAGGCTTGTTCGATCATTGAGTGCCACGTTGTAGACCTGATCTGTTGCCGCACTATTATCTGCCATCGCTGCCAATAGATTCATCTGTACTGTGTTGGCGATGTAACAGAAGTCCCGGCTTGTTTCTCCATCTCCATTAATGAAGACCTCTTCGCCTTCCAGGATGCTGGCGACCCATTTTGGTATTACTGCAGCATAGGCGCCGTTCGGGTCCTGGCGTTTACCAAAGATATTGAAATAACGCAGGCCTATGGTCTTGAAACCATAGGTGCGCGCGAAGACACTCGCGTAGAGTTCATTTACCACCTTGGTTACTGCATAGGGACTAAGCGGGTTGCCGATTTTGTCTTCTATTTTTGGCAGGTCAGGGTGGTCTCCATAGGTGGAGCTGGAGGCTGCGTAAACAAAGCGTTTCACCTTTGCATCTCTGGCTGCAACCAGCATGTTCAGGAAGCCATCGATATTGGCGCCATTGGTACGGATGGGGTCTTCGATGGACCTTGGTACTGAGCCTAGTGCAGCCTGGTGGAGTACAAAGTCGACACCGTTGCAGGCCTTGTTGCAGGTTTCCGGGTCTTTGATGTTGCCTTCGATGAAGGTGAAGTTGTTGGTGATTGGGTGTTTGCCTTCAGGAACTGGATCCCGGCCTTCGCCGGGATGACGGGAGGGGTGTAATATTTGGCGGGTTGGTTGCCAATTCCTTCGTGGCGAGACGCCACTCCCACCACAGTTTCTGGCCCCTATTCTGTGCTTATCCTGGCCTGCGGCTAATGCTGCGGCGGCATCTTGTATGGCCTGGTCTATGTTGTGTTGGTAGCCGGTTTCGAAGTTATCCAGGCCGACCACCTTTTGGTTTAGTATCAGCAGGTTTTCCAGCAGGTTAGAGCCAATGAAACCGGCAACACCGGTGACAAGCCATGTGTATTGGTTTGATTTCAGGTGGTCTTGAAGCTGTTGGTATTTAGTCATTATGGTTTTTTGTCTGTTTTATTATGTGCTTTTTGCTTTGAGTGGAAAACGATCTGGGTGCTCAATCATCTCATCTGTTAAATCGACATCAATATCAGGCCAATAGAAATGGCCAGATGATGGTTCTTCTACATTGATGATTGATTTGACCGTCTGATCTTTAAACCAAGGGAAGTCTTCGTATGACATGAATAGCTCTTTTTCATGAGCTAATAGCCATACCCCATGAGCTGAGATATTTGTGACCTCAACTGCTAAAGTGCTGTTCCCACGCGCTAATGAGCTCATTGTAATGAACCTCGATGAGTGATTCGATTTCTTTCAATTGCTTTCTTGAATAATGATAGTTCTTTGCACGCTCAATTTCTGGTTCTAACCAGAATTATGCTTCTCCATTGCCAGATAATACATGAACGTGCATTCGCTCTTCTTCCCTTGAAAAGAAGAAAAACCTATATCCACGTTCTTTAAATACCGTTGGACTCATGATTTTTCCTGCACATAACAGATATTTAATGCCGTAAAGGACATGGTTCTGTCGTTCTGAACATCTTGCCGGGAACGCTGCGCTTATCCTGGCCTACGGCTGATGGTCATTCAAATCTTTCTGGAATGTTCTCAAGCAACCTTTTTCCATGAACGATAGCCACAATAGTAATAATATTACTTTCGACCCTGTAAATAAGACGGTAGCTATATACAAAACGCTCCCTAATCTGGTAGGAGGTAGCCCGTAGGCTACCCCCTCCCTACAGAACGGTACGTACCGGCCAGGTATACCGCTCCTCGATCAGTAACCGAGCCTATTAGGCCCGAGAGAAAGCTATTGTAAAGTCATGCAGAAACACTAGTCCACGCTCCCTGAACCAATCCAGGTTCATCACAAACCGCACCGGGCGTCTCATCACCGATTGCCACCGGTTCATCTTAATCCACACTCGGTGCGCTTCCTTTGGTTCAAAACCTGCCTTGATCATGATCCGTTGGAATTTCCCAGGCTTCTTCCATTTCTTTAACTGCGTCGATCTCAATCGGCTGCGAATCCAGGCATCAAGATCCCGAAACAGGTATTTGAACTCCTGAATCCCAAAATATCCAACCCAGCCTCGCAAGTATTTGTTCAGCTCTTGGATCACTTGGTACATCGATAGCGGGTTGTTCCTGTGAGTCAGTTCCCGGACTCGGTCCTTGAACCGGATACGTGCCTTGTTGCTGACCCGGATCTTACCTCTAAGAATCTGAAATCCCAGAAAGGTGATATCCTTGATAGGTGCAACACAGCTCTTTTCCAGATTCACGATGAGTCCCAGCTCTTCCTCCAGGTATGCTATCGTTCCTTTCATTACCCGTTGCGCAGCCCTCTCTGATCTCACTACGATCACAAAATCGTCCGCCCAACGGCAGTACCCCAGGTTTCTCTCCTCCAGTTTGTGGTCCAGTTCATTCAAGACAATGTTGGAGAGTATCGGGAAAAGTGGTGAGCCTTGTGGGCATCCTTTGGTCGTCTTCTCAAACACCCCATTCACCATAACTCCTGCTTTCAGGAGTCTGGCAAGTATGATCACAAACTGCTCATCCGCCACTTTGCGGCGGATCAGTTGCAGGATGAGTCCATGGGGTATCTCATCAAAGAACGATTTCAGGTCGACCGCTACCACCCACTCTTTCCCTTCTTTCACCAGCCTCTGTAGATGCCGTATGGCCTGATGCTGGCTTCTGCCCCAACGGAAACCATAGTTGGATTCGGTAAAGCCTGGATCGAAGAGCTCTTCGAGCACATAGTGCATACTCGTGCCCACAACCCGGTCCATGACCACCGGTATCCCCAGCTTCCTCTTCTTGGATGTCCCTTCTTTCGGGATCAACACCCGTCTGGCCGGTTGGAAGCGGTAGCTCCCTGACTTGAGATTGTCATGAATCAGCGCCAGGAGTTGTTCTTCCCTTTGCGCAAATTCTTCTACCGACATCTGGTCTATCCCCGCTGCTCCGGCATTCTTCCTAACCTGTTGCCACGCCATCTGCAGTCGTCCCGGATCGTAGACCTTCACCAGCACTTCTTCTACCTTCATTGCTTTCTCCGCGATCTCCTTAACACTGAGGATTACCGGACTGCCAGAGGCCTCTTGGCCTGGACCGGACAACCTATTTGACCCTTGTGCATTCGCACCGGGGTATCGCTTTGCGCTTCGGCTGTCCCTTCTCGATTTCTGGTCCCTATCCTTCACAGTTCTGTTTCGATTCCTCTGTGCGATCACTGCCACCTTTCGTCTACGGCTTTCCCTACCCCGATGACACTCTCGGGATAGCCAGACGGCGGCATACTGACTTTTTTTTTCCGTACGTTAATCCCCTTCTGTCTGGTCTTCAGGGTTTTCTCCTCCACGCTGTTACCAACGTTTCATAGGCCCTGAGTCTTCAGTACTATCCGTAAATCTGCCACCCTCCATCCCTCCTCGCTTCGGGGTCTCCTCATCGAGTCGGTTTTCTGTCGTCTCTGGCAACATCAACGACGGGACAGTAGGGCTTCCCTGGGTAAGACGCACCACCTCCCCATATCCCGTCCGGCTTCATGTCGGTTCAGTTCTCCGGATATCAGGTCTCGCTCAATCACGCCTGCTCGACCTCTTCCCCAACACCATATAGCCGGTTCGCTATTCGCTACGTACACGGGTTCTGCCTCATGCTTCCTTCAGACACCCCACTTTCTGGTAATGCCCTTGCCTTGTCGGCGTCGTCCTTCCGTCCGGTAACGGCGGACCATATCGCCCCAGGCTTCGCCTGGAACTGCGGCCTGTGCGTCATGCCAGGCACACGTAAGTATCCCCCGGCAAAGCCGGGGGCTTTAGTTTGTGAACCGCTCAAAGCGGGTTAAATTCTGCGCCACCTAAAAGAGACTTCGTTTAAATAGTGGCAGTTACACAGAATTATTTACAGGCTCTCCAGAAGACCACTTTTGATGTTTGTTAAACATGCGATCTCATAGCCTTCTTAACTGGCAGTGGCAATTTCTCAACGCCTTGCATAAGTTGTGTCTGGAATTTGTCAGACATGTCTGTTGCGGCATCCAGTGCCGTCCATACATCTCCCGGGCGATCCTCCAACAGAATCGTTAACAGTTCATTTGCCTGTTGCATGTCTTTCCTCGCCTTGGTTTGCTGGGCTGGGGGACGGCGTTGAGATACTACCAGCTTGTGCACAGCAAAACGCGCCGGTGTTGGAACATTAACCAGAACACCGCTGCGGAAAGGGATAACCACGCCTTGAATGTCGTCCAACAGGTACTCCAGAAACCGCATGGGCTGTGCATAGCTGTTAAAGTGCGGCAAGCATACCGGCTCACCGGTATCACGGCCATATAAAGGCGTCAACAAATCAACGTGAAACTCTTGCCCACGAATCTTGAAACTGGTGGAGGAGGATTTTAGATTCAGTGCTGGCACCTCGAAAAAGCCTAATCCACACTCTAATAGCAATGATTTTACGTCAGGAGCATCGATGTTCATTGCGACTTCCAGCTGACGTTGACTGGCAAGGTCCATATCCTGTGTATACATGGCGGCTGAGTCCCAACTCATGCCCAGCATGTTACCGTAGGTATTGAAGGCATGAGACCCGATAAGCACACCACCAGCCAGGAAGGTTCCCGCCTGGCCAAGCACCTCCAGTACCCGCCCGGTCGAGGCATCAGGTGCGAATGCCCCACCGCTGACCAGCATGTTGACTAGCCTTTCACGCTGTTTCAGGTCTGGGACTGCACTCGCATATAACTCCTTCTGCTTCTCGATTTGTTCGCGCAGTGTTGTGGTATCACGACCAAGGGAATATTGGCGTTTACTGCTTCCCACCACCAGTTCCAGATACCAGTAGCGATTACCACTAACCTGCTTGGAAACAAAGGAAATGCCGCGTGGATTCGGCAAGGCAACAACGCATTGCTGTAACAGTTCGGCATACAGGAGTTGGGTGGTTTGGAGCAAACTGTGCATCAATAGGGCCTTGGGTTATTTATACGGAGAGTAGGCTTATACTCCGTATAATTCAAGCAGGGTGCTACTTACCACCAACATACCACTCATAAGTAGACCTCAAACCATCCTCTAGTGATATTGCATACTCCCAGCCCAATGCTTGCAAGCGCGATACATCCATGAGCTTTCTTGGGGTTCCGTCTGGCTTGGTGTTATCGAACACCAACTCTCCCTCAAAACCAACAACGCGTTTCATGGTCTCGGCCATCTCTCGTATGGTGCAATCAACGCCTGTACCGACATTGACATGAGAAAGCATCGGCCGGGTATTAGCCTGGTATGTTTTCTGATCCAACTCCAGCACAAACAGCGAAGCAGCAGCCATATCATCCACGTGTAGAAATTCCCGTTTAGGGTTGCCGCTACCCCAGACAACTACCTCTTTTTCTCCATTCACTTTGGCCTCATGAAAACGGCGCATCAGCGCCGGGATTACATGGGAGTTTTCTGGATGAAAGTCATCACCCGGGCCATACAGGTTGGTTGGCATCACAGAGCGGAAGTCTGTTCCGTATTGGCGGTTGTAGGATTCGCACAGTTTGATACCGGCAATCTTTGCTATTGCGTAGGGTTCATTGGTAGGCTCGAGAACTCCGGTTAACAGCGCATCCTCTCGCATTGGTTGTTCTACTGCCTTGGGGTAGATGCAGGAGCTCCCTAGGAACAACAACCGCTCGACATCATTGCGATAGGCCGCGTCGATAACGTTGCTCTCTATCATAAGGTTTTGATAGATGAACTCTGCGGGGTAGGTGTTATTGGCATGGATGCCGCCAACCTTTGCCGCAGCAAGTATTACATAGTCAGGTTTTTGCTCAGCAAAGAACTCTTGCACTTGCTTTTGGTTGGTGAGGTCCAACTCATCATGCGTTCTGGTAATGAGGTTGGAGAAACCACGCGCTTCAAGTTGGCGAATGATGGCAGTGCCAACCAGACCACGGTGTCCCGCTATATAGATTTTACTGTTTTTGTTCATGACTACTCTATTTACATACCCTCATCCTAGCCTTCTCCCTCATGGAGAAGGGACAACTTGTTTTTGGTTCTCCCCCTCACCCTAACCATCTCGACTCTGGTTCCGAACTTCGTTCTACCTCCTCCATTCCTGGAGTCGTCCCCTGGGGGAGAGGGGATGTTTTTCTGGTTTTATTCATAGTGCGTCCACAGCCGGATTATCTTGACCGTTTTCTCTTCTTCATAAACTTGATAGACGACCCGATGTTGAATATTGATTCGGCGGGAATAGGCACCAGCAAGGTCACCAACAAGTTTTTCGTAAGGGGGAGGGTTTTGCAAAGGATCCTGCTCTAATACCTTTAACAATGCCTGCGCCTTGTTCTTCAGCCCAGATAAAGAGAGTTTCTTTGCATCCTTTTGGGCTTGCTTTGTATACACCAATGACCATTTCACCAATCCAATCCTTCGTCGCACTCTGTCAGCGGCGTACTCAACCCTTCCTTGATTGATTCTCGCATACCCGGTACAGATAGAAGATGCACTGTTTCTGCAATTGAATTCCAGTCCTCTTCTGAAACAAGAACTGCATTACCCCTCTTCCCGGTAATTACAATGGGTTTGTGGGTGCTGGCAGCTTCATCAATCAGACTATAGAGCTTGGAGCGAGCTTCGGTAGCATTAAGAATGGTCATAGTCATTACCTCCTTGCTTAAGAGTACGTTATTACGTACGCAGCCACAACCTTATTGAGGAGCAATCGAGCGATAACCATAATGGATTCCATCCTTAAAGTTATGGGTTCCCACGGGGACCGTGGGTACCAGAGATTCATCGGGGATGGTTATCTTCCTTACTGTGGCTGTAATGTACTGACAGCATTGGCCACTGCCTGGCAGGCACTAATAAGATCTGTCACCAGCCTTTCATCCACATCCAGAATCCCATCGTATTCACCGTGATTACGCACATCGTGACTCTTTGCTAGCACACGCCAAACTTCTGGTCCTAATTTCAGTGTATGGGGTAAGACCTGAAAAACGATGTAGCGGTTACGTGGTCTGTAACCATGCCATCTCAGGGCTGCCAGACACAGCGCATGTGCTGCATTGTATGCGAGATCAAAGCGACTCTCCAAGGATAGACTTGCATGGTTTGCATCTTTTAGTCGCGCCAGGCCAGAACGTATAAGACCATTAAACTCTTGCGCATCTGGAGCTTCCTGGATAAGCGGTTTACCAGTTCCACAGAGGTTATCCAGTGGCGAGGTCACTTTCCTCTCCTATCACCCATAGTTTGGTTTGCGATAATACCCGTTTGATGAAGGCATTGTCCTGGTGAATACGCTTAGCAAATTCCTCTGATGAGTATACCGTCGGATTGATTGGCCTGCTTAGTTGGTTTGTGGTCTCTTCCAAAGCCGTATAAATGTCGGCATAGGTCAACGTATCGCTAAGGACCATAAGGTCTATATCGCTTGCCGCGGTATCCTGGTGTTTTGCAACAGAACCATATACGAAGGCAGCTGTAATACGCTTCTCAAGCGGCACCAGTGCGTACCGTATAGGCTCAACCAGCCCCACGGTCTTGCGTACAATGCCACAGAGTTCAGCAAAGATTGGGGATGCCGGGTCGGCCTGATAATGCTTTTGATTACCTATATTTGTTACCGTTACCAGGCCACTTTGAGCAAGCTTGGCAAGTTCCCGCTGTACCGCGCCAGACCCACTACCGGTAAGCCCGATCAGTTCGGTAGCATAGAAACTACGCTCCGGCTGACCAAACAGATATCCCAGCACCAGCTGCCGGGTAGTGGAGAACAAGGCATCCGCCAGGCCAGTACGAGAATTGTTTGAAGATGGCGTTTTCATTATGCCCATAATGGGTATATTAATGCCCAATATGGGTATTATCAAGCCTATACCACGACATTATTCATTGTAATCATAGGCCTTGTAGCCATGCTGTTTGATCAACGCATCACGCTTGGCATGCTGAAGATCTGATTCCATCATTTCATGGACCATCTCTTCGAAGGTGATCTTTGGCACCCAGCCCAGCTTCTCCTTCGCTTTTGTCGGGTCGCCTAGCAGTGTCTCCACTTCGGTAGGCCTGAAGTAGCGAGAATCTACCGCAACAATGCATTGTCCCGTCTCGGCGTCGTAGCCTTTTTCATCTATGCCCTCACCTTCCCAGCGTATCTTCTTGCCAAGGTGGTCATAGGCAGCATTACAGAAATCCCGTACCGAGTACTGAACACCGGTTGCGATACAGAAATCTTCTGGCTCGTCCTGTTGCAACATAAGCCACTGCATCTCTACATAATCTTTGGCATGGCCCCAGTCACGTTTTGCATTCATGTTACCCAGATAAAGGCAATCCTGTAGCCCCAGGCTGATACGTGACAAGGCACGGGTGATTTTTCGGGTTACAAAGGTTTCACCCCTGACTGGTGATTCATGGTTAAACAAGATCCCGTTACAGGCATACATGCCATAGGCTTCACGATAGTTTACCGTTATCCAATAGGCATATAGTTTTGCGGCGGCGTAGGGTGACCTGGGATAAAACGGTGTGGTTTCACTTTGCGGCGTTTCTTGAACCTCTCCATAAAGCTCTGATGTTGAGGCCTGGTAGAAACGTGTCTTCTTCTCTAACCCGGATATGCGGATTGCATCCAGTATGCGCAGTGCACCCAAGCCGACTGTGTCTGCGGTGTACTCAGGGGTTTCAAAAGATACGGCAACATGACTTTGTGCGCCCAGATTATAGATTTCATCCGGTTCTATCTGCTGGATTATCCGCACCAGACTCATGGAGTCTGCCAGATCACCATAGTGGAGAATAAACTTTCGGCCGGTTTCATGCGGGTCTTGATACAGGTGATCAATGCGATCTGTATTAAAGGATGATGAGCGGCGCTTGATACCATGCACCTCATAGCCTTTTTCCAGCAGAAATTCCGCAAGATAAGCGCCATCTTGCCCGGTAATACCGGTTATTAATGCAACTTTTGCCATTATTTTCCCTTAAAAATGAAAAACCACAGATAATTCAACTCAATCTTTTAATAATAACACTACTCCCCCGCAACCTCATACACCCACCCCAAGCCCCTACAAGTATCACCTTATCTGGTAGTCGACAACTTCACTTAATCCTTTATTACTTTGTTACTTGCTTATATTATAAATCTGGCTTGTGGTTGTACGTTGGGCGCCTAAGATCCGAATAATTCCACAGCTTTTTGGAGAAAATAAGTTGCCACAGAGCGACACCAAGGTAACAGCAGTTAGCATTTAACTGCCCTTGGAGGAGATGACAATGAGTGATTTCAGCAGATGGACGGCCATAGGCGCTATCCTGCCGGTGGCTGTCTGCGCACATATGATAATTCCAGCCGGGGTAGATGCGGCTATGGGGAATTGTCTCGCCTGTCATTTGGTCACCGGTGATGAATCACCGGGTAGCATCCGTCCTCCTGGTCATCCTGAAACAGTGTGTTACCAATCACAACTCCCGCAACAATCTACAGGCTTGCAGGGGTTAACTGTACGACAGAACAACACTTTATCGGACCCGGTTATCCAATATGTCGTCTAGAATTATATGGCATAGAAAAAAAGGAGTAGCCAAACCGGGCCTGCACTTAACAACAGTAACGGACAGGAGATGTAACAAATGAATGCAGATATGAAGCGCAGACTATTTCTAAAACAGTCGCTGGCTGCCAGCGCAATGGGCATGCTGGTCGGTAGCGGCCTGCTGATGCCGAAGGCGGTGTTAGCGGCATGGCCTGAAGAGGCCTTCCGATCCAAGAATCTACCAGAGGCATTGCAAGCCCTGCTAGGCACCGATCAAATGGAAAAGAGTTCAGGGGTAAAACTGACTGCCAATGAGATCGCCGAAAACGGGGCCGTAGTACCAATCAAGGTTGAGGCCGAAATGGAGGGGGTGGAATCCATCACCCTGATTGCGATCAACAACCCCCTGCCGCTAGTTGCAAGTTTCAAGATGGGTGAAACCGCCCTACCCTACGCATCCACCCGGATCAAGATGGGGAAAACCGGCGATGTAATCGCCATAGTAAAGGCAGGAGGCAAGCTGTATAGCGCACAGCAAGAGATCAAAGTAACCGTTGGCGGTTGCGGCTGATAATCTGCCCAGACGAAACTACAGATTTTTTTCCGCGCTTTGTATATGACGCGGGCAACAAAAGACATGAGGAAAATTGCAATGGCAGCGAATAAGTCAAGCATCAGGATAAGCGCCAAGAATATCAACAACGAGACTCTGGTCCGAGTGGTGATGCCCCATCCGATGGAGAATGGATCCAGAAAAGACAAGAAGACCGGCAAAGAGATACCCGCTCATTTTATTCAGGAAGTAACCTGCGAATCAGCCGGCAAGACCTGCTTCTCTGCGCTGATGAGCGGCGGCGTCTCCTCCAATCCCTATTTATCGTTCAGGTTCAAGGGCAAAAAAGGGGATATGGTTAAGATCACCTGGGTTGATAACAAGGGCGGGACAGAAACAAACGAAGCCGCAATCAAGTAATCCAGGCCAGATTATGTTGCTTCCGTGGCGGAGTGGGGGTCAAACCAACTTGACTCCCACCCCAACAACCCATGGCGCTGGTTCAAGTTAGGGAAACTCTGATTAATTATTTTCGTCATCCCAGCGTATGCTGGGATCCAGAAAAAACAAACGCCTGGATTCCGGCATTCGCCGGAATGACGGATTAATCATAAATTACCACTGCCGTCCCGTTAACTTCCGGTGAATTCGCTTAAAAGCCTTATTGATAAAGGCCAGAAGGATGTATAGAAGCCTGGGAGACATGAAAATCAAAAAAGAGCCCCGTTATTCCGGGCAGCGTTTTTTGCTGATCCGGAGAAGTGGTGCATGGACGCACCGTTTACGGACCAAAGGATGGAATCCAGGTTTATTAACGACTTACTGGATACCTGGTCAAGCCCGGCATGATGGATTTTAGTTAACGGGACAGCAGTAATAAAATTACCCAGATAGTGTTTGCATGTGGTTACACTAGTGACACTATTTATAGTAAAGTATATTTCATTAGCAATAAAAAATAACCAATCGCAACGGAATCACGTCAAACAATGAATGAGCATACCGACCAGGCCACAGGTAATACCACCAATTCCTTTTTCGATAAGGCCTTTTCCCTGATTCAATACCTGCTGCCGCATCACCTGCTATCGCTGGTGATGTACTGGATTACCCGCAGCGAATGGCCGCCACTTAAAGATCTGATCATTCGAAAGGTGATCGATATCTACCGGGTGGATATGTCCTTGGCGGCGGACCCGGAACCTGCCAACTATCGCAGCTTTAACGACTTCTTCACCCGCGCCCTGGCTTCGGATGCCAGACCTCTGGCCACCGGCAAGGGGAGTCTGGTTTCGCCGGTAGATGGAACGGTCAGTCAGGCCGGACAGATCAAACACGGACGAATATTCCAGGCCAAGGGCCACGACTTCACCCTGAACGAGCTATTGGGCGGCGATCCTAAATGGAGCTCAGCCTTTGCCGATGGCAGCTTTGCCACCATCTACCTGTCACCGCGGGACTACCACCGCATCCACATGCCGATTACCGGCACCCTGAAGAAGATGACCCATGTGCCGGGACGTCAGTTCAGCGTAAGCCCCTCCACCACCCGCAATATTCCGCGCCTGTTCAGCCGCAATGAACGGGTGGTCAACCTATTCGATACCGATGCCGGACCCATGGCCCTGATCATGGTGGGAGCCATCTTTGTATCCAGTATGGATACGGTATGGGCCGGCACAGTGACGCCGAAATACCGCCGTGTCTCAAGCTGGGATTACGGCAGAAAATCCACCGCTGCTATCAAGTTACAGCGCGGCGCAGAGATGGGACGTTTCAACATGGGATCAACGGTCATCCTGTTATTTGGTAAGGACGCCGTTGAACTGGCTGCTGAACTGCAACCTGAGGCAAAGGTGCAGATGGGACAGCAGATTGGGGCTATCTCTTCAAGCACTTCCGTGCAGACCAAATAACCAACACACACAACACAAACAGGACGGAATATCATGAAACGGATCAAGATTATATCTACCCTAGTTGGCCTTCTCCTGACCATCCCAGCCTGGGCTGGCGACCAGGTCTTTACCAGCATCGGCACTGGTGGAATTACCGGAGTCTACTACCCTACGGGTGGAGCCATCTGCAGATTGATGAGTCGTACCCGCAAGGAACACAACATACGCTGCTCGGTTGAATCTACCGGTGGATCTATATTCAACCTGAATGTGATCCGTAGCGGCGAGATGGATTTCGGCGTAGTCCAATCCGACTGGCAGTTCCACGCCTATAACGGCAGCTCCAAGTTTAAGGATCAGGGCGCGAATAATAAACTGCGCGCCGTATTCTCCATCCACAGTGAGCCGTTCACCCTGGTGGCACGTAAGGACAGCGGCATAAGCAGCTTTGCTGACCTCAAGGGGAAACGGGTGAATATCGGCAACCCCGGATCAGGCCAGCGCGGCAACATGGAACTGCTGATGGAAAAGTATGGCTGGAGCAAATCTGATTTCACCCTGGCTTCGGAGCTAAAGGCCTCTGAACAATCCAGCGCGATGTGTGACAACAAGATCGACGCCATCGTCTATACGGTGGGGCATCCAAATGCTTCAATCAAAGAGGCAGCAACCTCTTGTCAGTCTATCCTGATCCCGGTCAGTGGCCCGATTATTGATGAACTGATCTCTTCCACCCCCTACTATGCCCCAACCGCTATCCCGGGCGGCATGTACCAGGGATCAGATCAGGACACCCCGACCTTCGGGGTAAAGGCCACCCTGGTTACCAGTTCCGACGTAAGTGATGAAGTGGTATATCAGTTGGTGAAGGCGGTATTCGATAACTTTGACGCCTTCCAAGGACTACACCCGGCCTTCGGCCACCTGAACAAACAAGATATGCTGCTGGGTAACTCTGCCCCACTGCATCCAGGTGCGATCAGGTACTACAAGGAAAAGGGGCTGATGTAGCCGGAACCAGCCCCGGCCCTAACCATGATAGATCACTGCTATCCCGTTAACTTCCGGTTAATTCGCCTAGAAGCCTTATTGATAAAGGCCAGAAGGATGCATAGAAGCCTGGGAGACATGAAAATCAAAAAAGAGTCCCGTCATTCCGGACAGCGTTTTTTGCTGATCCGGAGAAGTGGTGCATGGACGCACCGTTTACGGACCAAAGGATGGAATCCAGGTTTATTAACGACTTACTGGATACCGGGTCAAGCCCGGCATGACGGATTTTAGTTAACGGGGCAGCAGTGATGATAGATACGCTTGTCTGGATACTGCCACTACTACTACCGCTGGCCTGGGCGGCCTTCAGCTACAATCGCCTGGTGCGGTATAAAAACATGGTGCTGGCGGCTTGGAGTGATATCGGCGTACAGCTCAAACGCCGCTTCGATCTGATCCCAAAACTGGTGCAGGCGGTTCAGGCCTACTCCGGCTATGAGCGTTCGGTGTTGGATGAGATCACCCGTCTGCGAACGGACTCAGAGGCAGTACAAAACCCGGCGGAAAAATCAGGCGTGGAGACTGAGCTGACCGGACGGATAAAGGGCCTGATCGCCGTAGCTGAGGACTATCCCGACCTCAAGGCAGACAGCCAGTACCTGCACCTACTGCACCAGTTGACCGATATTGAAAACCATATCCAGTTTGCGCGCCGCTACTATAACGGCGCGGTGCAGCTCCTGAATGTACGCATAGATTGGTTCCCGGATATACTGATCGCCCGCCTTTTCGGTTTTCGTCGAGCTGAATTCTTCGAACTTGAAAGCGCCAGCGAAGCGCTGCCCCCGGAAATTGGTACATGACCAGAATGGCACTTACTTAGGAAGATTGTTCCCATGAAAGATGGTCCGTCATTCCGGCGAAAGCCGGAGAAGTGGTACAGGGATGTACCGTTTACGAACCGAAGGATGGAATCCAGGAAAATACCGCAACAGCTAAATCTGGATCCCGCGGTCAAGCCGCGGGATAACAGCTTTTTTAGCTTATGTAAGCACTATTCCTTCATGACCCTACTCCTACGCCTCTGTCTCCCGCTAATACTCACCCTCGCATTTACCAACATATCCCTCGCCCAAGAGCGGATACTTAGCTACCACAGCAACATCAGGGTAGAGCAAGATGGTTCCATGCTGGTGGAAGAACATATCCGAGTAACAGCGGAAGGCAACAAGATAAAACGCGGCATCTACCGAGACTTCCCTACAAAATACAAAGATCATCTGAACAACAGCTACAAGGTTACGTTTGAACTGCTGGAGGTAAAACGGGATGGCGAGGATGAGCCCTACCACACCGAATCACTCAGCAACGGCATTCGCATCTACGCCGGCAGAAGAGACTATTTTCTACCCCACGGCGAGTACACCTACACCATTCTCTACAAAACAGATCGGCAACTTGGTTTCTTCAAGGATTCTGATGAACTCTACTGGAACGTTACCGGCAATGGCTGGGACTTCCCCATCGACAAAGCCAGCGCCAGGGTAAGCCTGCCAGCAACGATTCCACCCGACATGGTTCGGGTAGAAGGCTACACCGGTCCTCAGGGATCGAAGGATCAGAACTACGCGGCCCAGGTTGACTATAACGGCACCGCCCTGTTCGAAACCACAACCGGGCTCAATCGTCACGAAGGGCTGACCATAGTCACAAGCTGGCCCAAGGGATATGTAACCGAGCCGACGGATGAACAACGGATGGAGCAGTTTCTAGGGGATAATAGCTCGGCTGTTATCGGTGTTGGCGGCATAGCTGCGATCTTGCTCTACTATCTGGTGGTATGGCGCTTGGTGGGACGTGACCCGGAACCGGGCGCAATCATTCCGCTGTATAAACCTGAGTCAGGCTACTCCCCCGCCTCCATGCGTTTTATCTCTAGTATGGGATACGACGACAAGACCTTCTCGGCCGCCATCGTCAACATGGCGGTAAAAGGCTATCTAGAGATTGATGAGTCTCTCACAGGTGAATTCACCCTGCGTAAGACTGGCAATACGGGGATAAAACTGGCCATTGGTGAAGGCGCCATCGCCAGCTCTCTGTTTGGTAACGGCGAGTCAGAGATCGTCCTGAAACAGAAAAACCACTCGAAGATAGGTATGGCGCTGAAGGTACACAAGCGTTCACTCAAGGCTGACTACGAAAAGAATTACTTTGTTACCAACAAGGGTTATCTGATACCGGGCATAGTTTTAAGCATCGCAACCCTGGCCGGGGTGATTATGCTGCTGCCGGACGCAGAGCAAGCTGGCACCGCCGGGTTCATGTCGATCTGGCTCTCCTTCTGGAGTATCGGAGTGTTTGCACTGGTATCAAAGGTAATTGCGGCATGGAGAGGAGAAGGCAAGGGCGAAGCCATCTTTCTAACCCTGTTTTCCATCCCATTCGTCGGCGGTGAGATTGCTGGCCTGGCCATTATAATCACTCAAGTATCGATAATTTATGCAACCGCCCTGCTCAGCGTTCTAGCTGTAAACATCCTTTTCTATCAATGGCTCAAGGCGCCCACCTTGGCCGGACGGAGACTGCTGGATCGAATCGAGGGCTTCAAACTATACCTGTCGATAGCAGAAAAGGACGAACTAAACTTCAGACATCCGCCAGATAAAACCCCGGAACTATTCGAACAATACCTGCCATACGCCATCGCCCTGGATGTGGAACAGCAGTGGGCTGAGCGATTTACCGATATCCTTGCCAAGGCACTTGCCGACAACTCCAGTTACCACCCAAGCTGGTATCACGGCCGCAGTTGGAGCCACAACAACATTGGCGGCTTCACCAATTCCATGGGAAGCGCCATGAGTTCCGCCGTTTCATCCTCATCCACCGCTCCGGGCTCATCTTCCGGCAGTGGAGGTGGCGGCTCCTCCGGTGGAGGGGGCGGAGGCGGTGGCGGTGGCGGTGGTGGCTGGTAGTAGCCCAGTCTAGTCGCTGAATTACCTCGTTCCCACGCTCCAGCGTGGGAATGCATATGCCAGGTGTGGAGTAGTTGAGTGAGATACGGGCCCCCACGGGGACCATGGGAACCAGAGACGTCATTCCGGACGAAGCGAAGCGTAGATCCGGAATCCAGACATAATCCAAACCGCCCGCATGCGTTTTGCCAATGACCCAGCAAGGCTGGTTTTAGGTTAATATACACATCCTGAATAATTTCCGGATTGCACTATGCCTCTCCTGCTCGAAACCAGAAACCTGAAGAAACACTACGGCGATATACAAGCCGTCAATGGTGTAAGCCTACCGATCCGGCAGGGGATCTGCTTCGGGCTGCTTGGGCCAAATGGTGCCGGCAAGACCACCACGGTGGAGATGATGGAGGGCATTATTACGCCCACATCCGGGGAGGTTCTATATCAGGGTGGGCCACTGGGCAGCCGGTTCCGGGAAGAGGCAGGGATCATGTTCCAGAACACCGCCTTGCAGGAGTTGATTACGGTGCAGGAGATCCTGAACCTGTTCCAGGATCTGTACCAGGACTGCCGTCCTCAGGCGGAGGTGATTGAGCAGTGCGCCCTGGGTAAGTTTCTCGATCGCGATTCAAAAAAGCTATCGGGCGGCCAACGCCAGCGTCTGCTGCTGGCCATATCTCTGATCAACGATCCGCAGGTGCTGTTTCTGGATGAGCCGACCACCGGACTGGACCCCCAGTCACGCCGCAACTTCTGGGATCTGGTGCATACCATCAAGGCCCAGAAGAAGACGGTGATTCTGACCACCCACTATATGGAAGAGGCGTATGAGTTGTGCGATGAGATCGCCATCATGGATCACGGACTGGTCATCGCCAGCGGCACCCCCTACGGACTGTTGAATGAACACTTTAGTAGTTCGGTACTATCCCTGCCGACGATCGATATCCCCCAGGAGTTTGCCGGGGCTGAGACCCTGACCATGCACCACCTCAAGGATCGGGTTGAGATCTTTAGTGAGGATGTAAATTCCACCCTGCAGTTGCTGATACAGAGCAATATCCAGCTGCATAATCTACAGATACGTTCCCACACCCTGGAAGACCTGTTCCTGGAACTCACCGGACGCCAGCTTAGGGCCTGACATATGAGATTAAAACGTTTTCTCGCCGCACTCTACGCCCGCAACCGGGAGTTTCTCCGGGATCGCACCGCTGTCTCCTGGAATATCGTAATGCCAGTGCTGATTGTCATGGGCTTTGCCTTTGCCTTCACCACCGAGAGTCCCGACCTGTTCAAGGTCGGGCTATTTGGCCAGACGCAACAGCCAACGCCACCGCTGGAGCAGTTTCTGGCCACACAGCACATTAAGTTCATTACAACGGATGACCTGCAAAACGCCACAACCAGGGTGGAACGGCATCAGTTGGATATGGTGCTGGACCTGACCCAATCCAGCTATTGGATCAACGCCACCTCATCCAAGGGCTATATGCTGGAACGCCTGCTGGGTAACAACCACAGCGGACTGAAGAAACAGACCGTGAGCGGCGAGGCCATCCGTTATGTGGATTGGTTGGCACCGGGAGTATTCGGCATGAACGTCATGTTCGCCTCGCTGTTCGGTGTCGGTTACTCCATTGTGCGTTACCGCAAGAACGGTGTGCTAAAACGGCTGCGTGCCACCCCACTCACCGCGCTGGAGTTTCTCTCGGCCCAGGTTGCATCCCGCCTGTGGCTTATCCTCCTGGTTACGATACTGGTCTTTTCCGCCACCAACTTCATCGTCGACTTCCGCATGTACGGCTCTTATCTGGACCTGTTTCTGGTTCTGCTTGTCGGCACCCTGTGTCTAATCAGCCTGGGACTTATCATCGCCGCTCGCATGTCCAGCGAAGAGGCAGCCAATGGGGTGTTAAACCTGATAACCATACCGATGATGATCCTTTCCGGGGTCTGGTTTTCACTGGAAGGGTCATCTCCTGTAGTACAGAAACTATCCCTATTGCTGCCTCTGACCCATTTTAATAATGCCGCTCGTGCCATCATGCTGGACGGAGCAGGTCTGGTGGATGTATCCGGAAGTCTGTTGACGCTGATCGGGATGTCCATAGTCTGCATGCTGATCGCAGCCTATCTGTTTCGTTGGGAGTAGATGTTCCTCTAGCGGCTGCGTCGCACCAATCCGCCCAGACCCATATCATCCAGAGTGGTGGTCATCAGCTTACGCACCGGCTCGGCCTCTTCCATCCTTAAAGCAGCTTGCAGCAACTGTCTGGTGCGGGAGCGGCTAAAGCTCCTTACCACCCATTTAACCTTGAGCAGACTGCTGGCACTCATACTAAGGTTGCTAATCCCCATTCCGATGAGTAACGGGGTCGCCAGTGGATTTCCCGCCAGCTCACCACAGAGTCCAACTGGTCGGTTATATACGGAAGCACCATCCACGATACTCTTGATGGCGCGTAATACTGCCGGATGCATGTCGTCATACACGTCAGCAACCCGGGGGTTATTGCGATCCACCGCCAGCAGATACTGGGTAAGGTCATTGCTGCCAATAGAGAGAAAATCCACCCGACGCGCCAGCTCTTCGGCCTGATATACCGCAGCCGGCACCTCAACCATCACCCCAATTTTCGGCATGGTTACAGCGTTACCGTCATCCGCCAATTCATCGTGGGCGCGCTGGATTAAAAGTTTTAGCTCATCCACCTCGGTAACCCGGCTGATCATCGGCAACATGATCTGCATGTTATTCAGGCCAATAGCGGCCCGGAACATAGCCTTTACCTGAGTGAGAAAGATCTCCGGGTGATCCAGAGAGATACGTACGCCACGCCAACCCAGAAATGGATTCGACTCCACTACCGGGAAATACGGCAGGGGTTTATCACCACCGATATCCAAGGTACGCAGGGTTACCATGCGCGGGGCAAATGCAGTAAGTATCTCTCGATAATTCTCGGTCTGAGAGGCCTCACTAGGGAACCGGTCACGGCCCATGAATGGAAGCTCAGTACGATACAGACCAACCCCTTCCGACTCGGTGATCCCGAGTGAACTCATTCCAGATACCAGACCGGTATTGAGATAGACCGGTACTCGGATACCATCGGTGGTCTCGGCCGGTAGCCCACGCAGAGAATCCAACTCGACTGAGAGTTCCTTGTCCTCCTGCTCCAGACGCCGGTACTCATCAATCGTGGAGATACTGGGCGAGATAAATATCCGGCCAAGATAGCCATCCACAATCACATCAAAGCCATCCATGCGATTCACCGGCAGCCCCACCACGCCCATAACAGCTGGAATACCCATCCCGCGCGCCAGTATGGCCACATGAGAGGCGCTGGAGCCAGTCGCAGAGACCACGCCAGCAAGCCTATCCGGTGGAACCTCCGCCAGTTGGACCGCGCTCACCTCCTCACCCACCAGGATGGTGCGACGCGGGTACTCAATCAAGGTTGGTTTGTCTTTTTGCAGATGCATCAGGATGCGTCGCCCCAGATCCCGCACATCAGACGAACGTTCCCGCAGATAGCTATCCTCCATCTGGTCAAATACCCGGGCATGCTCTTCGATCACATGATGCAGAGCGCCCTGAGCCCAATTACCCTCCCTAATACGCTCCAATATCGGACCGACCAACGACTCCCCCTCCAACATCAGCAACCAGGCCTGAAACAGGGCCTTATCTTCAAGTGGCAAACGCCCCTCTAACCTACGCTCGAGCCCCTCCAGGTCACTGCGTACATTGGACACGGCCGCCAGCAGCGCCTCCTCCTCAACCGCAGTGTCCTCCACCGGCCTGTCCGGTACCGCATCCAGGTCAGCCATCGGGTAGATCACCACCGCCATGCCATGGGCGGCACCACTGGTGCCCGGGTTCCCTTGGAGATAGCTCTTTTCAGCTGTTTGTCCTTGTTCTTCTGGCTGCCAGAGGTTGCCGCTGGCCTTGGCATGGGTGATAGCCCCGGCCAACTGGGCCGCCAGGGTAAACAGGAAGGTAACCTCACTATCATCGAACTGGCGTGGTTCACTTTGGCGCACTACCAGCACCCCCAGTACCTTGCGGTTCTGAATAATCGGCACACCAAGGAAACCGTGATACATGGTCTCACCCGTTTCCGCGGTATACATATATCTGGGATGTTTCAGACCATCATCTATATTGATGGGTTCAGCCCGTTCACACACCAGACCGATAAGACCACGGTGCAGAGGCAGTTCCACCTGACCCACTGCCTCCTTGCGCAGACCATCGGTGGCACGCAGTACGTGGCTGCGACGTTTGTAATCGGTCAGATAGACTGAACATGCGTCAGCCTTAATAGCCCGCTTGACCCTACGGACAATAGTCTCTAGGGCCGTCTCCAGATCCGGAGATGAGTTAACTTCTTGAACGATGCTGTGTAAGATTTCAAGCATTTGTGGTCACATCTTCAACAGTGAAAAGCCATACATATCCGGCTGGAAGCTGTCATGATGCAGATCAGCATCCAAAGTAGAAAATCTGCTACCTATCCGACGGTTAACGACGATTCTGGCGCAGATAGTTTGAACTGGATCTGGCAGGAGCACCCTCTGGAAACAGGTAAGGAGCCAACTGCTCAAGCGCCTGTGAATAGACACGGCGCTTGAAGTAGACCACTTCACGCAACGGCTGCCAGTACTTGACCCAACGCCAATGATCAAACTCCGGTTTTGGTGAACCGTCCAGGCAGAAGCCGCTCTCTTCGCACAAAACACGCAGCAAAAACCAGCGCTGTTTCTGGCCTATACATAAGGGCTGGCTGTGATGGCGCATAAAACGATTTGGCAGACGGTAGCGCAGCCAATCATTCGTAACCCCAAGGACCTCCACATGGCTGGATGTTAGTCCTACCTCTTCCTCCAGCTCACGATACATAGCCTGTTCCGGCGTCTCATCCTCCATAATACCGCCCTGGGGAAACTGCCATGCGTCTTGGCCAACACGTCTCCCCCAGAACAGCTTTTTCTGGCTGTTACATATCACCATGCCCACATTGGGCCTAAAACCGTCTGAGTCAATCAAGTTAAAATCCTTATTCTCACCTGCTTGAATTCTTCCACAATCAGGTGGCTACGGGCAGAGCGCAAAGCGGTTGCCCGTTAATCTTTTACATGCTTACGCACATCCACTATCCACACCATAGCACGAAAACATTATCGGCTTGAATATCATGTGGTTAAAAGATGTTTAGAATAACTTAAATACGCCTCCATGACTGCGGCACACACAGACCATCATCTGGTGTAGAATCCAGGCTTAATCGGCACTAAATCTATCGGAGTTTTATCTTGGCACTGGCAATATTTGACCTGGACAACACCCTTCTAGCAGGAGATTCTGACTATCTATGGGGCGAATTCCTGGTGGAAAATAACCTTGTAGATAAAGAGTACTACGCGCGCGAAAACGAGCGTTTCTACCGCGAATACGACGAAGGCACTCTGGACATATTCGAGTTTCTGCGTTTCTCCCTCAAGCCACTGAGCGAGAACAGCTCTGCCCTGCTGCAGGATCTGCGCGAGCGTTTCCTGTTGGAGAAGATAGACCCAATAATCCTGGATGCCGGCCGCGATCTTATTAAAAAACACCGTAATTCTGGTGACACCGCACTGATCATCACCGCGACAAATTCCTTTGTAACCGCACCCATCGCGCAACGGCTGGGGATTGAACACCTGATCGCCACCGAGCCTGAGATGATAGACAATCGCTACACCGGAAACGTGGCTGGCGAACCTAGTTATCGGCAAGGCAAGGTCAAACGCCTACAGAGCTGGCTGCAACAGCACAACCAGACCCTGGATGGCAGCAGCTTCTACAGCGACTCGCACAACGATATTCCCCTGCTAGAGCAGGTGGAAAAACCGGTAGCAGTAGACCCGGACAAGGCCCTGGCCCAACACGCCACCACCCGGGGATGGCCTATCATTAGTCTAAGGAGCCTCTGATTATGCAAATAAAGCCATTCTTCGTCATATTTCCGGTACTGATAGGCGTGATTATCTACGCCTACTACGCACCTAAAGACAAACCAGAGCGCGCCACCACCCTCACCCCAAAGCAGTACATAGAATTGGTGGAGAAGAACAAGAGAGAAAAGCGCGAGCAGTCTGCGAAGGAAACTCAACAGGCAGAAAAAGAAAGCAGCGACAAGGCCGCGCCGGAAAAATAATCACACTCCATACTTGTACCACTATGGGAAATGAGGTGGGCAAAAGTACTCCACAGAAAATAATGGTTGGCGGCATAGTCCAACATACATTTAGCTGTTATGCGTAAAAGGGTAACAAAAGGCAATGAGTGATAAAACCTGCCCATTCTGTAAAAATCATAATGAATGTATGGCACACAAAAAAGAACTCTGTTGGTGCAATGAGCTCAAAATACCTTCAGAACTGATAGAACTTGTTCCCGATGAATTAAAGCGTAAAGCCTGTATCTGCAAGTCATGTATCAATCTATTCATAAAAGATCCGAAAGGATTTAAAGAACAGTTCGTGAATGGTACAAGTTGACAATGAAGGCGGAAACGCACAACCAATCGCTGCAACGGAACAGGAGAGCCGTTCCGGCCTCCTGTCCGCTGAGCTCGGTCGTTAGTGTTACCCCATCTCTCTGCCAATACAACCAAGCAACTCACCCATAGTCTCGGGGGTTAATTCACCGTAGCTTGTTGACAGATCATCTGTCCGTTTCACCGTTATCCCCAGAATCAACAGGCCATCCGGCAGATCTCCCAGGGCGTCTCCCAGGGCTATTGTCTCGGCCACTCCAAGACCATGTCCTGACAACACCATCTCCTGTTGTACAATTTCATCCGGGCGCAGGGTCACCACCTCGCCGGTTTTATCCTCACTGATCAGCGCATCGATGATGATCACCAGATCTGCGCCACGCATCTGTTCCAGCAGGGCTGGACCTGGGCGGTCGAGCCTTTCCAGGGAGATCTGATGATGTGGATATTTCTGTTGCAGACCGAGCTGTTCCAGCCCGTCTATCGCGGCCCAGCCGACAGAGTCGCTGCCGATGGGTGATCCAACACCGAGGATACGAACTGAACTCAACTACGCTTTACGTCCAGTTTGAGAAAGTGGGTGGCGCAGGAGATACATGGATCGTAGTTGCGAATCACCTGCTCTGCTCTGAGGCGCAACACATCATCGGGTTGATCCAGTCCGCAGTTCTGAAGTGAGAGACCCAGATCCTCCTCGATGCGGCCCTGATTCTGGCTGGTGGGAGGCACTATCTTGGCTTTGGTGATTTTGCCTGCCGCATCAATGTCGTAGCCATGCCAGAGCACGCCTCTGGGGGCTTCGGATGCGCCGTAGGCCGTACCGGCCCGCGGTTCGAACTCTAGCCGGGGGGTATCCGGTTTATAGTCTTTGAGCAGACGCAACGCCTCATATACAGCGAAATGCAACTCCACTGCCCGAGCCACTATGCTGTGAAACATGTTCTGGCTTGGAAAGCTGACCCCGGCCCGCTGCATGTTTTCCAGCACCGGCTTGGGCAACTGCCCCATATTCAGATTCAGCCGCGCCAGCGGTCCAACCAGATAAGGTTTCTCTTTGTAATGCGAATGAAAGGCGGTGGATTGTGGCACCTGGAACTCGGTGAAATGCTGTTCATACTCTTCCACCCCAATATCCAGTCCATCGCTTGATACAAACCTGCCGTCATACATGGCGTACTCGTCCGGGTGACGCAAAGCAACAGAGGTGAACGGCTGATCATCCTCCGGGAATGCCAGACTGGCGCACCAGTGGACCAGAGCTTCCGCCTCCGGCAGGGCCTGTTCCAGACGCAGACATAGCACCTCAACTGCCGCTGGCTCAGGGGCCTTAAAGAATCCGCCCACACACAACCCAACCGGATGCACGGAACGCGCACCGAACAGGGCGATAAGATGATTTCCCAGGGTTTGAAGATTGAGGCCGCGTCGCACCTCATCCGGGTACTCCTTGGCCATCTCCAACGCGCTGTTGTAACCGAAAAAATCCGGTGCCGCCAGCAGATGTATATGCAGGCTGTGACTCTGCAGCCATTCGCCAAAGTACATGATATGGCGCATATCCCGAACCCAGGGACTAATCTCTACCCCAAATAACTGCTCCATGCCCTGGACTGCGCTCATCTGGTAGGCCACCGGGCAGATGCCACAGATACGTGCCACCATATCCAGCACATCCTGGTGGCCGTGCCCTTCCATGAACTTCTCGAACAGCCGCGGTGGTTCGTAGATCCTAAGCTTCAGATGTTCGATCCGGCCACTCGTGATGGCAAGCTCCAGCGCACCTTCTCCTTCCACCCGAGCCAGTACCGGTACAGTGATCTTGATATCGCGCTGTTCAGTCATGTTTCAATCCATCCGCAGCCTGTTTAAAGGCAGGTGCATTACTGTTGATCAGGCCGAACCTCTGCCGGATATCCTGCTGTGACATGCCAAGTTGGCTAAAGTGCTCTACCAGTGATGCGGCATTCACCTGCTCTGACGGTCCGTAGCAACCGTAGCAGGCCCGTCCCAGACTTGGACAAAGTGCCCCACAGCCAGCCAGTGTTACCGGCCCCATGCAGGGTTGGTTGCGGGTTACCACGGTACACACCACTCCCATGCGTTTACATTCCATACAGAGTGGCTGCACATCCACTCTGGGGGTAACCCCAGAGAGTAGATCACGCAGGGCACTCACCACCTGACCGCAACTTACCGGGCAACCCCAGAGTTCAAAATCCACCTTGACCTGATCGGCGATGGCCGTCGAGCTGTCCAGCAGTGAGATATAATATTCCGGTTCAGGATAGATGGCCCCTACCCAGGCATCAGTATCCTGCATATTGCGTAGGGCCTGCACCCCACCGGAGGTAGCACAGGCTCCCATAGAGATCAGATAGCCGCTCTGTCTTCTGATGCGCTGGATACGCTCTAAATCCTCAGGGGTGGAGATGCTGCCCTCTACCAGCGCTATATCTACGCACTGATCCTCGTCCACCGGACCGGCCTCGGCGAAGTGAACTATGTCCACCAGCTCTGCCAGTGCAACCAGATCTTCCCCTAGGTTGAGCAGGGCCAACTGACAGCCGTCACAAGAGCTGAACTTGTGTACTGCGACTTTTGGTTTTGCTGAATCAGACATAGATAAATGGCCCCATTACATCAAATATCTTTCACGCTAAGTAATCCTGAAATCTCGGATAGACAAAACACCGGCCCATCCTTACACACAAACTTCGGACCGGTCTGACAGTGGCCGCAACGCCCTATACCACATTGCATGTTGCGTTCCATACTAAGCCAGACCCTGTCATCCGACAGCCCCATTGTCCTGAGTCTATCGATGGCCGCCAACATCATCACCTCTGGCCCGCAAAGCATGACGGTGGTCCTGCCAGGATCAATCTCAAGTTTGCTAAACAGATCTACCGCCGTACCCTTAAACCAGGGCCAATCGGACGAAGGTATGTCCGCGGTGAGCATCACATTTGTGTTTGGAACGGCGTCCCATTGTTCATAGCGTTCAGGCCAGATCAGCTCTTTGTCTTCCCTTACCCCGTGCAAGATATCGACCCGACCAAACTCCGACCTGTTCTGCATCACCCGATCGACCACACAGACCAGCGGGGCGGAACCCAGACCGCCGGTAACCAGCAGCAGGTCTTCGCCCTTTACCGCGTCCACCGGCCAGCCACGTCCAAATGGTCCGCGAATGCCAACTCTGGTGCCCGGTTGCAACGCAGCCAGCCCGGTGGTGACTCTGCCGACTACCCGTATGGTTTGATCAAAACTGTTGTCTTTGTCGGCATCTGGCACTATAGATATGGGCACCTCCCCCACCCCATAGAGGTAGAGCATGTTGAACTGACCCGGTTCAAAGCTGAAGTGGTCCTGACCCAAGATAGACAGGCGCATGGTAAAGGTGTCGTGAGAATCCTGGATCCTCTCTGTTATCACCGCTTCCCGTGGTAGATGGATATCAACACTCATATTTCACCCTAGCCCTCATCTGCGACCACACTGGCCGCTGCCTGTGTTATATCGATCCCCACCGGACACCAGCTGATGCAGCGCCCACAGCCAACGCAGCCACTGCGCCCAAACTGCTCATGCCAACCGGCCAGTTTGTGGGTGACCCACTGACGGTATCTTGCGGCAATATCGGCCCGTACCGGATGACCGCAAAAGGTACTGTGTCCAGGGGCGAAGCATGAACTCCACTCCCTTACCTGCTGAGAAGACGCACCATCCAGGCTGGTTTCCGCATGTTCGCTGAAACAGAAGCAGGTCGGACAAACCGAAGTACAACTGCCGCAGGCGGTGCAACGCTCGGCAATCTGCTGCCAATAAGGGTGGTCTGGGTGTTCGAACAACAGCTTATGTAGATCGGCATCAGGCAGTTGCCGTTTCTGTGCGGCCACGGCGTCTCTGCTCTGATCGGCGCACCGTTGGATCTGATCATCGCTGGCAAGGCCAAGTTGCATCTTATCCAATAGATCACCCCCACGCTGCGTACCGGCGCGCAGCACAAATCCGTCATCCAATTCTGACATAGCCAGATCAAAGCCTGATCTGACATCCGGGCCATCCCCGGTGGATGCACAGAAGCAGGTATCTGAAGGATGACTGCAATCCACTCCAATCAGCAGCAGAGAGTCACGCCTCTTTTTATATTGGGGATCTTCCTCTCCGAGGGAAAGAAAGTGTTGGTCTTGCAGCTCCATGGCAGCCAGATCACAAGCCTTCAGCCCGATCACTGCCGTAGGTGCCATCTCTGCTTCACTTTGGGAAAACTCCAGCCCACCGGACGGATCACGTTGTGCCTGCCACAGAACCTCATGGGGCGGAAATAACATGGGACGCAGAGCCTGTGGCCCATTTGCCCAGCTAAACAGCCTTTCACCCGAGCCCTGACTAACACGATAAACGGCCGGGGCCTGCTGCAACTCTGCACCAACAGGAAGATCGCCTATATCGGCTATCGGCAGATACTGGATTGCCTCGTCCCGGAGAACCGGACCAACGCATTGATAGCCATTATCTATCAGAAGTAGTATGAGTCTATTGATATCCTGCCGCGGAAAGAATGACTGCTCATCTTGAGCCAGGGTGCGCGTTTTCTGTTTCATGGTAAATACATATCCGCCGTAGTTGCCCCATCAAGTCATCGAATTCATTCTCATGAATGATAGTACATTGGATAGATAATTGGATAGATATTAGAACGGAATTGAGATGGCCGACCCGATATAGAGTGACTTGCATCAATGATATGGGAAGACATTCCCCGTGTCGGAACATCAGGCGGGGCAGTTTGCCCCGCCCCGTCTAACGCATCTCTACTTGGAGAATATCAGTCCGTCCGGACCTGCATCCACCTTGATTGTGTCATCTATTCCAAAGCGTCCTGCCAAAACCTCTTGCGCCAGAGGATTCTCCAGTTGCTGACGAATGGCCCGCTTCAGAGGCCGCGCCCCGTAGACCGGATCAAACCCAGCCTCACCCAGCAGGTCCATAGCGGCGGCGGTCAGCTCAATCCCCATATCTCGATCGGCCAGACGCTGCCTTAGATACTGAATCTGGATATCAGCAATAGCCCGTATCTGTTCACGTCCCAGTGGGTGAAATACCACTATGTCATCCAGTCGGTTGATAAACTCTGGCCGAAAGTGCTGACCAAGAAGATCCATCACCGCCCCCTTCATCTCGTCATAGCGCTCCTCTCCCGCTTTTTCCTGGATGATCTCAGAGCCGATGTTGGAGGTCATTACGATTACCGTATTACGGAAATCCACCGTGCGTCCTTGACCATCGGTCAGGCGGCCATCGTCCAGCACCTGCAACAGCACGTTGAACACATCTGGATGCGCCTTCTCTATCTCATCCAACAGGATGACCGAATAGGGTTTACGTCGAACCAATTCGGTTAGATAGCCACCCTCTTCATAGCCCACATAACCGGGAGGTGCACCGATCAGACGCGCTACCGAATGCTTCTCCATAAACTCGGACATATCCACCCGCACCATGGCATCTTCCGTATCAAACAGGAACCAGGCCAGGGCCTTGCATAGCTCGGTCTTGCCCACACCGGTTGGCCCCAGAAACAGGAAGGAACCGTTGGGTTTGGTTGGGTCGGAGAACCCAGCGCGGGAGCGGCGGATAGCATCGCTCACCACCTTGATACCCTCCTCCTGCCCGATCACCCGCTTAGCGATCTCCTGCTCCATGCGCAGCAGTTTTTCCCGTTCGCCTTCCAGCATCTTGGATACCGGGATGCCGGTCCACTTGGAGACCACATCGGCGATCTCCTCATCCGTGACCTTGTTGCGCAGCAGCTTCATCTCCTGCATCTCGGCCTGGGACGCCATGTCCAGCTGTTTCTCCAGTTCCGGGATGCGTCCATACTGTAGCTCTGACATACGGGTCAGATCTCCAGCTCGGCGCGCAGTCTCCATATCCAGGCGCGCCCGTTCCAGATCCTCTTTGATCTGAGTAGTACCCTGCAAGGCCGCCTTCTCGGATTTCCACACCTCGTCCATCTCGGAGAAATCACGCTCGACCTTGCCGATCTGTGTCTCTAAATCCTCCAGGCGACGGCGGGAGGCATCGTCGGTCTCTTTGACCAGGGCCTCGCGCTCTATCTTGAGCTGAATCATGCGCCGTTCCAGACGGTCCATCTCTTCAGGCATGGAATCTATCTCCATGCGGATCTGGGATCCGGCCTCATCGATCAGGTCAATCGCCTTGTCCGGCAACTGGCGGTCGGTGATATAACGATGGGACAGGGTCGCTGCCGCCACGATGGCCGGGTCGGTTATATCCACCCCGTGATGCAGCTCATAGCGCTCCTTGAGCCCGCGCAGGATAGCCACCGTATCCTCCACTGAAGGTTCTTCCACCAGCACCTTTTGGAATCTCCGTTCAAGCGCTGCATCCTTCTCTACATATTTGCGATACTCATCCAGGGTGGTGGCGCCGACGCAGTGCAGCTCACCGCGAGCCAGCGCGGGCTTGAGCATATTGCCCGCATCCATCGAGCCTTCGGCCTTGCCCGCACCCACCATGGTATGCAGTTCATCTACAAACAGGATGATCTGCCCCTCCTGCTTGGCCAGATCACTCAACAACGCCTTCAGCCGCTCTTCAAACTCGCCGCGGAATTTGGCCCCGGCAATCAGCGCTCCCAGATCCAAAGAGAGCAGCCGCTTGTTCTTGATCCCCTCCGGCACCTCGCCGTTTATGATACGTTGGGCCAGACCCTCCACGATGGCGGTCTTGCCCACCCCTGGCTCACCGATCAATACCGGATTGTTCTTGGTGCGGCGTTGCAGCACCTGGATGGTGCGGCGGATCTCATCATCCCGTCCGATCACCGGGTCCAGCCTGCCCTGCTCGGCCCGCTCGGTCAGATCGATGGTGTATTTCTCCAGGGCCTGTCTCTGCTCTTCCGCATTTGGGTCGTCGACCGACTGGCCATCGCGCATCTCGTCCACGGCCTGTTCCAACGCCTCTTTGTTGGCCCCGGACTTGCGCAGCAGTTCTCCCAATGGCCCCTGATCTTCTACCGCTGCCAGCACGAACAGTTCGCTGGAGATATAGCTGTCCTTGCGCTGTTGCGACAGCTTATCGGTTTGATTGAGCAGTCGCCCCAGATCATTGGATATGTGTAGATCCCCAGCCGCGCCCTGCACACTGGGCAGACGATCCAGCATATCCCCCAGGCCTGAGCGCAACTGGTTGATGTTGACGTCGGTCTGCATCAGAAGATAACGCACACTGCCGCCCTCCTGATCCAGCAACGCCGTCATCAGGTGAACCGGCTCGATAAACTGATGATCACGCCCCACCGCCATGCTCTGGGCATCGGCCAGGGCCATCTGAAATTTACTGGTCAATCTATCCATTCGCATGGAATAACTCCTACAACATTATGGTTGTATTATCAGGTTGGGGAGCAGCCTTTAGAATTCAAGTATCGACTGCAGCTCATCCAATAGTTCCTTCAGTTCCCGTTGATCCGCAGATATTCTGGGGAGTGCCTCAAGCTGGGCGTTACCGCGCAGTATCAACCCACGCACTACATGACCAGCCCCTTTGATTCCACTGATACGTAACGGCAGTATGTCGGCCCCAGTGAGTTGTGCCAAACGCACAGCCCCAGGCTTGATCTTACACGGTGGAGCATCAGGAGCACATATCTTGCCGTGAGGAAAAAGTGCCACCACATGCCCCTGTTGCAGAGACCGCATGGCCGCACGCAGCGCCAGTTCCGGTCTGTTTTCCCGATCAACCGGAATGCTTTTAATGGCACGAAACAGCCAGTTGAGTCCAAAGCGTTGGTACTCTTCTCTAGCAATAAGGAAGCGTATGGGTCTGCGGGCCGAGGCCAACAGCAACAGGGGATCCAGTCCTGAGACATGATTGGCCGCGACGATTGCAGGACCGGTTTGAGGAATGCGTAGACGCAGGATGTTCAATCGATGATAGCGGTAACAGAACAGGCGGTTGAGCCCATCCAGCAGGTTCATCCAACCAGGCCCCCAATCTACGCGGTTGGCCCTGCGGCAGGCGTGAAGCAAACGGTGCAACTGCCAAGACACGAACATGAGTACCACCAGGAACAACCAAAAGAGATTATCCATAATGACCTAAAACCTGTTTTCCTCTGCCCTCGACCCTGACACCTCGGCCCTTATTTGTATACCTTGCGCTGAAATAGATCGGTTCTACGACTAACCACCCGGTCTATGAACAACATGCCGTCCAGATGATCAAGTTCATGTTGAATCGCCCTGGCCTCGAAGCCTTCCATCTCATACTCCAGCGGATCACCTAATCTGTCCTGGGCCTTTAGTTTGATACTGGTGGCACGAATCACATTGCCGGTGTAATCGGGTATGGAGAGACAGCCCTCACGCCCCATCTCAAATCCGTCCCATGCGGTAATCTCAGGATTCACCAACACCATGTAACCATGATTTGGCACCGGCCTTTTGGTGTTGGATACGTCCACTATGATGACGCGTTGCAGCCGTCCCACCTGGGGGGCGGCAATGCCCACCGCTCCGGGACCTGCCCTGCGGGTCTGTTCCAGGTCGTCGATAAATGCCTGCAGCTCATCATCGAATATCTCCACATCCTCGGACAGCTGTTTCAGACGCGCATCAGGGACCTTGAGTATTTCCAGTACAGCCATGTTCAACTCACCCGATCAGGGTCTCGATACCCGAGACGCTGACATCTATTCCCTGGTCTACCAGGCCAGCAATGGCCTGTTGCAGCGACTCTACCGGCACATCTGCATAGCCCTGAATCCCCATTACATAGATTGGACTCTCCGCTGATCCGGCCACATCTGACTCCAGTTCCAGGATGTTCAGCCCGGCGTCGGCCAGCAGTCCGGTGACCTGAGCCACAATTCCGGCACGGTCTGCGCCCACTACCCTGACCTGAATATTTGGCACCACATGGCTGTGTAGATCGCCTTCGATTTGGTCCACATGCAGCCGCAACCCCAGTTCCTGAGCCACCGGCTGCAACACCGGCTCCACTTCACCTTCGCCGGATATCATCAGCATGATGGTAAAGTTACCCCCCAGGCGCAGCATGGAGGCCTCGCCCAGATTCCAGCCATTCTGATACAGGGCATCGGTTACCCGCGCCACTATGCCCGGTCTGTCCTTGCCGACCAGGGTAAGCATTTTCCAGTTATTCATAGTTCAATCCAGATAAGGGACGCCATGCGCCCGGTTATGCCGTCTCGACGGTAGGAAAAGAATCTCTCCGCATCCGATACCGTACAATAACCCCCTCCGCCTATATAGCCAACATTTGCCGCTTGCAGGCGACTGCGCGCCAGTTGGTAGATATCCGCCAGCCATTTTCCGGGGCCAGCCGCGATGAACGCGTCCTCGTCTGCTGGATTTAAGGTAAGAAATTGCGCCCTAACCTCATCGCCCACCTCAAACCGGTCCGGGCCGATGGCTGGTCCCAGCCAAACCAACAGCTCCTCTCCTCCCTCGGAAAAGCGTTCCAATGCCGCTTCGATGACACCATCGGCCAGTCCACGCCAACCGGCATGAACCGCAGCGACCCTGGTGCCAGCCCGATTGCAGATCAGCAGCGGCAGACAGTCCGCCGTCATCACCACGCACACCTGCCCGGGGATTTCAGTAGTGGAGGCATCGGCACAACTTTGATCTCCGCCAACCTCGACTACATCGCAGCCGTGTACCTGCTCCAGCCATAGTGGTTCGGACGGCAGATTGAGTCTCTCGGACAGTACGGCCCGGTTGGCAGCGACTATGGCCGGATCATCACCCACATGATCGGCCAGATTCAGGGCAGCGAATGATGCCTGACTATGCCCACCGGTACGGGTGGTAATAACCGCACGCACCGGCCCAGGGGCCGGCCAATCCGGGATGATCCAGTCACTCATATCTTCCATCACGGCCCAATACCGCCAACAGTTCCCGCATATCTTCCGGCGGCTCCATCGTCCACTCCATCCACTCTCCAGTTTGCGGATGTTGCAGGCCCAGCTTGCGGGCATGCAGGGCCTGACGTCTGAAGCTGCGCAGGGTGGCTTCCAGTTCAGGGGATACCTTGGCCGGGATGCGCAGGCGTCCACCATAGACAGGATCACCCACAAGCGGATAGCGGAGATGGGCCATATGCACCCGGATCTGATGGGTTCTGCCGGTCTCCAATACCACCTTTAGGTGGGTGTGAAAACGAAACTTTTCCAGCACCCGATAGTGGGTGACCGCAGGCTTGCCACTGGGGTGAACCGCCATCCGCGTGCGCTGGCTGGGGTGGCGTGAAATAGGCTGATTCACCGTGCCGCCCGCTGTCATCACACCGGTTACCACCGCCCGGTACTCCCGTTTGACTGAACGTTGCTGTAGTTGCTCCACCAGATATTTATGCGCCGCAGTGGTCTTGGCAATCACCAGCAGGCCGCTGGTCTCCTTGTCCAGTCGATGCACAATACCGGCACGTGGCAGTTGGATCAGCTTCTCATCATGGTGCAGCAAGGCATTTTGCAAGGTGCCATTCGGATTGCCAACGGCCGGATGAACCACCAGGCCCGCGGGTTTATTCACCACCAGCAGGGTCTCATCTTCATACGCTATATCCAGCGGTATCGGCTCCGGGCTACAGGCCACCTGATCATCCAGTCTGGCCTCCAGCTCTATCAACTCACCGCCCAGGATCTTATCCCTGGGCCGAGCGGCGACGGTTCCATCCACGCTCACCAATCCCTGCTTGATCCAATCTTGTAACCTGGACCTGGAGTAGTTAGGGAACAGGGTAGCAAGGGCCTGATCCAGACGCATTCCAGCCTGGTCAGCAGCTACCCTTGCATTCAATTTTTCACTGGTAATTCCCATTGTGGGCTGAGCTCTCCTGACAAATGTGATTTCTTTCCGACATGCACAATAGGGTATACTATTCGGCAACTTTTTTCGTCGAGGTCTACTGCAATAACCATGGTTACTATACGTCTTCCAGTCCTGTTCGCCCTACTACTGTTACTTTCCGCCTGTTCTTTACTACCCAAAGAAGTGGACGAGACCAAAGGGTGGAGCGCCAGCAAATTCTACTCCGAAGCATCCGCCGCCATGTCAGAAGGAGATTACGAAGGGGCGATCAAATACTACGAAGGCCTGGAGGCCAAGTTTCCTTTTGGGCGCTACGCCATGCAGGCCCAGCTCGACGGGGCCTATGCCTATTACAAAAATGGCGATCAAGAGCAGGCCCTCGCAGCGGCAGATCGTTTTATCAAGCTCCATCCCAGCCACCCCTACGTTGACTACGCCTTTTATATGAAGGGGATAGTGAACTTTAATCGCAACCTGGGGTTTTTTGACCGCTTTTTACCGATTGACGGCTCCCAGCGTGACTCATCCGCCGCCCTGGACTCATTCAATGATTTTTCCGAGTTGATCCGTCGCTATCCACAGAGCAAGTACTCAGCCGATGCAAGAAAGCGTCTGGTGTTTCTGCGCAACAACATCGCCTCTCACCAAGTCCACGCAGCGCGCTACTATATGAAGCGTGGCGCCTACCTTGCGGCCGCCAACAGGTGTGTAAAGGTGGTGGAAAACTACCAGCGCACACCCGCAGTCAAAGAAGCTCTGGAGCTCATGGTTGAGGCCTATGACAAACTTGGTTTGGAGCAACTTTCCTCTGATGCCAAACGAGTCCTGACAGTGAATGAATCGAAGGGTTATTTCAAGTCGGTGGAGCAGGAAGCTCTAGATGAAGATCCTATAATCAGAAAGGTGTGGGACTACATAGGTCTGGATAAAAATTGAGCCACCGGGCGGAGCAACACTCCGCCCGGTGTAGTAAATGCGTTGCTGGGGCTAGATAGCCGACTCGTCCTCTTCGCCGGTGCGAATTCGCACCACCTTCTCCACCGAGGTAACAAAGATCTTGCCGTCGCCTATCTTGCCGGTACGGGCGGACGCTACGATGGCATCGATACAAGCGTCCAGCTGGTCTTCAATAATAACCAGCTCCAGCTTCAGCTTGGGTAGAAAATCCACCACATACTCTGCTCCCCGATACAGCTCGGTATGCCCTTTTTGGCGACCAAACCCCTTGACCTCGGTGGCGGTCATCCCGCTAATGCCTATAGCGGACAAGGCCTCTCTCACATCATCCAGTTTAAATGGCTTAATAATCGCGTCTACTTTCTTCATTGTTTGGTCACTCCGAATTAGTTTCGTCCTATCTTACTTCATTCTTGGTCCGTGGCAACAGGCGCTAAAACCCGCTGGTAAGCGGATAACGTCGATCACGTCCAAATGCCCGCTGGGTGATCTTCACACCCGGCGGCGCCTGTCTGCGTTTATATTCATTCCGATCCACCATGCGCGCGACTCGTCGCACCGTCTCCGCTGCAAAACCCGCAGCTATTATATTGGCAATACTTTGATCGTGTTCGATATACCGAGCGAGTATTTCATCCAGTACCTCATAGGGTGGCAGGCTGTCTGAGTCCTTCTGGTCCGGCGCCAATTCAGCCGAGGGCGGACGCTCAATCACCCGGCGCGGAATGATCTCCCGCTCCCGGTTACAGTATTCGGCCAGACGATAGGCCAGCATCTTTGGCACATCCTTGATCGGCGCAAATCCTCCGGCCATGTCGCCGTACAGGGTGGCGTAGCCCACAGACATCTCACTCTTGTTACCAGTAGTCAGCAGTATCTTGCCCTTCTTGTTGCTTATAGCCATCAGGATTATTCCACGACACCTGGCCTGAATGTTTTCCTCGGTAACGTCCCTCTCGGTGCCGGCGAACTCCTCCTCCAGCATATCCAGGAAGGCGTGAAAGGCCGGCTCTATAGCTATGGTCCGATGCTCTACCCCCAGGGTCTCTGCCTGTTTTATCGCATCTTCATTACTCATGTCCAAGGTATAGCGTGACGGCATCATCACTACCTCTACGTTCTCACCGCCCAGGGCATCTACCGCGATGGCCAGGGTCAGGGCTGAATCGATACCACCGGACAGGCCGAGTACCGCGCCCTTAAAACCATTCTTGATCGCATAATCCCGCACCCCCAGCACCAGGGTGTTGTAGATACCTTTCAGTTCATCAGGATATGGAGTGATATCTCCAGGCTGGAGAGCGCCATCCTTGAATTCCACCAGGGTCTGTGTCTCCTGATGGAAGGATGTGCGCTGGGTCAGATTACCGCTGGCATCCATTCCAAACGAACCGCCATCGAATACCAGCTCATCCTGTCCACCCACCAGATTCACATAGACGATCGGCAGGCCGGTCTCCTGAGTGCGTTTGCGTATCAGATCTTCGCGCTCAGATGGCTTGCCGGAGTGGAAGGGAGAGGCATTCAGGTTCAGCAACAGTTGCGCACCCGCCGCCTCTGCCTGTGCGGCCGGGTCCTGGTACCAGATATCCTCACAGATGGTGAGCCCAACCGGGACGCCGTTCAGCTCCACCACGCAGGGTTCGGTTCCGGCCTCAAAATAACGTTTTTCATCGAATACGCTGTAGTTTGGCAGCAGCGCCTTGAAGTACTCGGAGATGATCTCCCCATCACGAATTACCCCAGCGGCATTGTATAGCTTGCCATCCTGACATCGGGGATAACCCAGGATGATGTCGATACCCCTGACCTCGCGACAGATCTCCTCCAGTGCAAGCTCCACCCGCTCGATAAATTCATAACGGAGCAGCAGATCCTCTGGCGGGTATCCGGTGAGGGTAAGCTCGGGAAAGACTACCGCATGGGCGCCCTGTTGATCCCGGGCAAACCTGGCCGCATCTATAACCCGTTTGCCGTTTCCTGAAATGTCGCCGACCAGCAGGTTCAATTGAGCCAGAGATATTTTTAGATTCAAGAGAGAAGCCTTCTGTATGCCAAGAGCCTATAAGCAGAGGAAATATATACAATCGCGGCCATACAGACCAGCGTTGATCACAACACATGGCCTGAAAACAAACTGGTCCCCAGGCTTGCGCGAGGGGACCAGCAGTTCTAACTAAACAGCAAAAGGCCTATCAGCTCATCAATTCGAGCATCTTCTTGCCCAGGTCAGACGGAGAACGCACGGTGGCTACACCCGCTGCCTCAAGGGCCTCGAACTTGCTGTCGGCGGTGCCTTTGCCGCCGCTTACGATGGCTCCGGCATGTCCCATGCGCTTACCTGGAGGCGCGGTAACACCGGCGATGTAGGCCACCACCGGCTTGGATATGTTGGCCTGGATGTATGCGGCCGCGTCTTCCTCTGCGCTACCGCCGATCTCGCCGACCATGATGATGCCTTCGGTCTGAGGATCGTCCTTGAACTGCTTCAGCACGTCGACGAAGTTCATACCCTGAATCGGATCACCACCGATGCCCACACAGGTGCTCTGGCCCAGGCCGGTGACGGTAGTCTGGTAGACCGCTTCATAGGTGAGGGTGCCGGAACGTGAGACCACGCCGATCTTGCCTGGTTGGTGGATCATGCCAGGCATGATGCCGATCTTGCACTCACCCGGGGTGATTACGCCTGGGCAGTTAGGGCCGATAAGGAAGGAATCGCTGTCAGCCAGGGCCGCCTTTACCTTCATCATATCCAGAACCGGGATACCTTCGGTGATACAGACGATAACCTTCACTCCGGCATCCGCTGCCTCCAGGATGGCGTCGGCGGCAAATGGAGGTGGCACGTAGATCATGCTGGCGTCAGCGCCGGTGGCGTCTACCGCAGCATGAACCGTATTGAACACCGGCAGATCCAGATGGCTCTGACCGCCCTTGCCGGGGGTTACACCACCAACCACGTTGGTGCCGTAGGCAATAGCTTGTTCTGTGTGAAAGGTACCCTGCTTGCCAGTGAATCCCTGGACTATAACCTTGGTGTCTTTATTTATAAGAATACTCATATTCTGTTCCCCTTAAGCCTTGGTCACTGCTACGACTTTTTCGGCCGCTTCGTTGAGATCGGTCGCAGTGGTGATCGCCAGGCCGCTGTTGGCCAGGATCTCCAGCCCCTGCGGCGCATTGGTGCCTTCCAACCGCACCACTACCGGAACGCTCACGCCCACCTCTTTAACTGCAGCAATAATTCCTTCGGCGATGAGATCGCAGCGTACGATGCCACCAAAGATATTTACCAGAACCGCCTCTACCTTGTCATCGGACAGGATCAGCTTGAATGCCTCGGCTACACGCTCGGCGGTGGTGCCGCCACCAACATCCAGAAAGTTGGCCGGAGAGCCGCCCTTGATCTGAACCAGATCCATGGTGGCCATAGCCAGACCGGCGCCATTTACCATGCAGCCGATGTTGCCATCCAGGGTGATGTAGTTGAGATCGTGCTCTTTGGCAGCGGCCTCGCGGGCATCTTCCTGGCTGATATCGCGCAGGGCTACCAGCTCCGGATTACGATAGGCGGCGTTGTCGTCCAGGTTGACCTTGGCATCGATAGCGATAAGCTCGCCTGCCTTGGTCACCACCAGCGGGTTGATCTCCACCAGGCTGGCGTCAGACTCAACAAACATACTGTACAGGCCAAACATGAATTTCTGGAAATCACGGATCTGCTGTCCTTCCAATGCCAGGGCAAAGGCCAACTTGCGGCACTGGTATGGTTGTAGACCAGCTGCGTGATCAACGGTAATGGTGTGGATCTGCTCCGGGGTCTCTTCCGCCACCTCTTCGATGTTCATGCCCCCGGCCTGGGAGGCCACGAACAGGACCTTGCGGGTCTCACGATCCACCAGCACGCTCAGATATAGTTCACGTCCGATATCGGTTGGTTCTTCGACCAAGACTATATTGATGGGAAGTCCAGGCTCCCCGGTCTGCTTGGTTACCAGCATACTGCCGAGCATCCGATCAGCCTCTGCCTCCACCTGGTCCAGGCTATCCACCAGGACTACACCACCGACCTTACCGCGACCGCCGGCGTGTACCTGAGCCTTGACCACCCAACGATCACCACCCAGTATTTGAGCCGCCTCTCTGGCCTCAGATATAGATGAAGCAGGGTTTCCTTTAGTTACCGGAATCCCATATTTTGCAAACAACTGCTTCGATTGATATTCATGTAGATTCATCGCTTGTCTAACCCGTCCGCAAGAAAAAAGGAGTAGTATTCTTATCTAATTTCGAAAAATGTGCAAAACCTGGTGGGTAAATCTTATTAATATGGGTATACGTTTCCTTCTTCTTGCTGTGGTTTTATGGTTGCTGTTTTACACCATTCGTGGGTATATCAGACGACGCAAGGATAAACTCAAAGCAAAACCCTCTGGTCGTTCCATGGATATGGTGGCCTGTTACCATTGTGGGGTGCACCTGCCACAGGACGAGGCTGTATACGAAGACAACCAATACTACTGCTGCAAGGAGCACTCGGAATTGAAACAGAAAGGGGATCAAGAATAGATGTCTAGCACGCTGCAGAGTGACGGAAGAAAGACTGATGCTTCAGACCGCTCCCGAGCCCGTAGCTGGCAGCTGCTGCTACTCTTCTTTGTTTATCGTCTGATCCTCTCCTCTTCCCTGCTGGTTCTCTTCTTTACTGAAACCGGTCCTATGTTCCTGGGCCAAAATAACCCGGCCCTGTTTGCCTTGGTAGGTATCGCTTATCTTGGATTGGTAGCTGCCAGTGGCATCCCCCTATATCTGCGCAGTTCAGATCCTCAAAAACAATCATACCTACAGGTATATCTGGATATAGTAGCTATTACCCTGTTGATGCATGCCAGCGGCGGTGTAACAACCGGTCTTGGGATGCTCTTGGTGATATCCATAGCTTGCGGAAGTGCGGTAATGCGAGGACGTACCGCTCTGGCCTTTGCTGCCATAGCAACCTTCTGCATCCTGGGAGAGCAGGCATTCAGCCACCTGAACAACTCATTTCCCAGCACCGCATACACCCAGTCCGGGATACTGGGTGCGAGCTTTTTTGCCATGGCAATCCTGGCCGACGCCCTGTCCCGAAACCTGCGTGAATCTGAGCAACTGGTAAGTCAGAGGGAGTTGGACCTGGCCAACCTGGAACAGTTGAATGAATATATTATTCAGCACATGCAGGCAGGAATTATCGTGGTCGACAACCATGAACACATCCGCCTGATGAATGAATACGCCTGGTACCTACTGGGTATGCCGGACGCCAAGACGGGGCAACTGTTGGAACTGGCTTCTCATGAACTATCCAACCAGCTTAACCACTGGAACGGCGGCCAGACTAACCACCCCAAGGCCCTTCACACCACCCCGGGGGGGCGTGAATTACAGGCGAAATTCACCAGGCTTGGAAGAGTGCATCAGGCTGGCACCATGATCTTTATCGAGGACACTGCAACCATCACCATGCGGGCACAACAGATGAAACTAGCATCTTTGGGGCGTCTGACAGCCAGCATCGCCCATGAGATTCGTAACCCGCTGGGCGCCATCAGTCATGCACAACAACTGTTGGGAGAGTCATCCCAGCTCGACCAGGCGGACAGGAGGCTGAACCAGATCATCCACACCAATGCCGACCGAGTTAATGAGATCATTGAAAGCGTCATGCAGCTCTCCCGTCGTCAACAATCACACCCAGACAATATAAAGCTAGGGCCCTGGCTAAAAGATTTTACCGATGAATTCATCGATACCCATAAATTGGCGGCCAAGGCCATGCGGACAACCGTACAACCGGAAGACACCAGGGTGCAGGTGGACCCGATCCAGCTGAGGCAGTTGTTAACCAACCTGTGTGAAAACTCAATTTGCCACTTCCATCAGGATAAGGACCAGCTAAACATCAGG